>Ga0334882_1000096_pt1 | contig 151737 bp, 135 predicted proteins | sample GraSluR1_MG_5_FD_207226 | JGI IMG/M metagenome (GOLD analysis project Ga0334882, IMG submission 207226) | Sludge microbial communities from methane-producing bioreactor in Wageningen University, Netherlands - Granular Sludge_15_04-R1 | ecosystem: Engineered > Bioreactor > Anaerobic >...
CCGGTTTTTCTGCTTAATTTTGCATTATTTCGGGTGGAAATAAAAAAGAAAAACTCCTGAAATTGATTGATATTCAGGAGTTTTCTTTAATTTGATTTGGTGAAAAGTGATCCGGTTGGGATTCGAAGCTATGTCTGTATACTAATTAGTTAGAAGATAGGGGACTGGTAAAAGGGACTGAAATGAATCAGTTTTGATAGAAGAAGAATGATTTATTTCCATTCATTTGGTTTTTCGATAACATACCCTGATGGCAATTGTACTTTTTCTGGCAGTAAACATTGTTTAAATACTTCAAATGCCGACCCTAAATCTTTTGTTCCATCACTTAACGATTTCAGATTAATGGAATGTCTTCCAGGAGGGAAATAAATAAAAATTTTGTGTTCTGGTTTGATTTGTTTAATAAATTCAATAGGCGGAACGAGATCGCTGTCTGCGGAAACAAGGATGCTTATGTCACATCTGTTTTCAAGAACGTCAGATATCATTTTTGTTGCAATTCTAACATCTGTTTCCTTTTCTTCAAAAGTATTTATTGTGTTATTACAATAAGGACAGTTAATCTTTTTCTTAAGGTATTTTCCAAGTTGTAGCCGAAAAATGGGGTTAAGTTTATTAGCTTGAAATAATTTATCTTGTCGATCGTGTTTTCCTGTATGTAGTGGGATGGCGGAAAAATAAACTAATTCCACCAACTCTTGATAAGATTTTAGAAATTTACTAAAGAAAGTAACGAAATCAAGCCAATAAAAAAATTTCCATTTCTTTGATTTAAGACCAAAGTAAAAATTAAAACCGTCTACGTATACGATAACTTTCTTATTGTTCATAAAACAAAAAGACCCCTCTTCATTTGGGGGGTCGGCCTTGATATTTCTCAATCAAGGGGGGTTAAGGGCTATGCAAATATATGTTATTTGTTACTATCATGCAACAAAAAGTGACAAAAACTGCAATTATTTGCATAAAAACGCTCTAAATTGCTCTAAAAATTCCTTGAATAGGGTATAGAATTGAATCTTTTTTATGATTAATTTCGGATGAAATCCAATTGACATTTAGTATTTGTTATGGGGCTTATTAATCGGTTTCCTTTGATGTGTTTGAATTCGTTTGTGTATCCTCACTTTGTTGTGGATTTGGCAAAGGAATCGTTAAGCCTTTTTTGTGATTATCCGTTTGAGGTTTGGTCAAAACTGTTTTACCTTCGTCTGAGATTACATAAACTTGGTCTTGATTATCACTTTTATTCTCTGTCATAGTCGTAATTTTTTAGTTGAGAATTTTTTAATATCGAATCTAATTTTTGTGTAACATTATTAGTCGTATTGATAATCGATGTTGATTTGTTAAAAGAATTAATCGAAACAAAAGTGACAATACATGATATTCCAAAAATTAATAGTCCAACAGTAATCCAATTTATACATTCGGTTCTCTTATTTCGTTTTATTACTTTTAAATATATATCTTTCAAATTCTTCGTATCGTTACTTTTATCCAATTCTATTTGAGTTTTAAATAAGTATTGTTTGCTTATCAAATGAGAAGAAAGATTAAGTAAAAGGGTCATGACTAAAAATCCCCATCCCATCACAAGAAAAACAGTGCCAACAGAATCTGTTAGAGGAATAATTTTTTCAATGAAAGTTAAAGTAAGTCCGAGAGCACCTGCGCTAATGTATGTCAGTTTTTCTTCAAAATAATCTTCTGTCTTTCCAATAACCTCTTGTATTTTCTCCCTATCAGTAATTGCCATAATGTATTGTTTTTGAAGTTAATGTATATATACCCCATAATTTGAATATATTCAATTTTCTATCCACCCTTAACTTGGTCATGTGCTTTTTCCTTTTTCAGGATCTCTGTATCTGTGACTGTTGGTCATGGAGAGTCTGATTTGTTAGACTCCGACGTTCATTCTAATATCTTATTTATATCGGGAATTTCGTACAAGTTACTTTTACAAATGGGATTTGAGTATCCGTACTGTTGAATTTGATTTTTTAAAGCTTCAAATTTGAAGTCAGAAATACGCGGATCAAATACAATCTCATCAATAATATCTGAGGTCTCAATATCAAAATTAAAAATATCAGGTGATAATAAAAATTGAATATCATCATATCCAAAAGAGTATCGTAACCCGATTCTTAGTTCATCCTCATTTTTAAAAGCATCTCTCTTTAAAAACAATGGTTCGTAGTAGGAATTAGTATCACTGTAAAATGCTTGTCTTAGAGACCTAATAATTCGTTTATTAGAGAGATATTTGACTTTCCCGATAAATCCTTCAATTTCTTCTTTTAATGATATTCCATTAGATTTATATATTACTTTGGGATCACTAATTATTGAACAAATTCTTTTAGAATTTTTTATTGAGTCAATCATTTTCCTGGGAGTGCTTCTTAATTTAACACTATCCTTATTTGGAGAATACGATCTCCATAATAAATCATTTTCTTTAGAGAAAGTCCAACATTGAGCATAAATAAAGTATTTGTCGTCAACATATCTTCTGTTTCGGGTTTGAAGTGTCAAAATATTTTCAAATGGATCATCCCAGAGCTTTGGTCTTATAAAGACATTTTCATTGTTTTTCAAGTTATTAATAAATCGATCATAAGGAATAATCCGATAGATGAATCTGTCAAGTTCAAAATCAGAAAGATTAAGGTTCTCAATCATCTCAATTATGTAATTTGCTCATTTAAATCAATTTGTGTTTTATTGAATTGAAAATCTGCAATAAAAAATCACTATTATTGGAGCCTGGGCTTATTACCCCTTTTCCCTCCTCACCAGCTCCACATAATTGTACAAACAGAAAATAAAGCAGCTCTCAATGATCTCCGGATAACGTTTCAGGCTTTTCCGGAGCTTATTTCTCCGAATCCACTCGTAGGTCAGGTCGAAAATTTCTTCTTTGAAATGCAATAGGGTGGTGATGTCAAAATCGGATCTGTGCTTCTCGATCAGTTCAAACAGGAGATCGATTATTTCCTGTTCGATTCTCTTTGAGTTTTCTTTATTGGCAGAGGAGAAAAAGGTAATCGCCTCGTTGGACTGTTTAATCTGCTCCTGGTTGCTTTCAGGAGAAGAATTCAATAGCTCTGTTGCAACAGAAGCAACTGTTTCATAATTACGCTCTTTGAAATGATCAATAGTCTTAAATAGTGGGGTGAAAAGGAACATTATAAAAAGTTTTGGGTTATATAGGTATCATCATTGTTTTAAGTTCCTGAATGAAATTTGACATGATACCACAAGCATTTATCATGTCATCATATATTTCGTTTGGTTCCTTTCCCTTATGGGATCCTGCACCTAATCCAAATTCTTCCAATGTGTGAGATGTTACATTATTTGTATTTGGATTGTTTTCTCGAAATTTTTCTGTTATAGATCGCTTGATCTTCTCAAAAATATTATTCGATGGTTCATATGTTTTCTTTCTGGAAATGAATCTATAATCAGGCTCGTTAACTGAGAATCTATGTGTTAAAGAATGCCTAATATCTGAATAGTTTTTTAGTTGTGTTTTATATTTTCTCAATATTATGGCAACTGGTTGATCGCCAAGTCTTGTAATAATCTTATCTTGAGAAACTTTGTCTTCTTCAAAACCTAAATCGAAATACACGTTAATGATCTGCAGAATAATATCCCTTACAGAGATAAGAAAATAATAAAAAGTTTCAGAATAAAAGTAAAATTGTATTAGGTTAATATACAACTTGCTATCTTGATTGTCATCTTTAGAAGGAATTCCTCTTTTGTAATATGTGATGGAATTTGTATAAGCAAATTGAAATTTTCCAATCTTATTTCGTAAATATAAATTCCAGCAAAAAAGATGATTTTTTTTAAAAATTAATTTCAGCTCAGAATCGGAACATGTTAATGCCTCAATATCTGATATGTACTCATACTCAAAGGTGTGTAGGTTAGGAATAAGTTTACTGGCAAATTCCAACTCTTCCTTAGTTGGATAGGTGAAATCAGATGCTTTATAAATTACAATATTTTCTTCCATTCTTGGTAAGACATTATTAACAAGTCAATGCTTGTCTTGCATTATTAAGCATTAAACATTCCTCCTTTCCCCAAAATCAGCCAATTGGCAGAAACATTATAGTCCCGGACCAGGTAAACGAGCCATTCAGGTTTGATTCGGATTTGGTGCTCTTGAACTTTGTAGAAATTTCTGAGGTCCAGTCCATATTTTTTGACAAAAGTTGCCTTTCCCCGAATCACTTTCTGTTGTGAAAGGACATCAAGTGCTGAAAAGAAACGTTCTGTCAGCTCTATGGTTTCAGGAGGATAATCTGTTTTGGTCACATTAATAGCTGTAATTTGGAGTCACAGTAAACTTTGTAACACTCTGAATAGTAAAATTAAACAGATACTCAATTTTCTCTTCTCGGATTAAAATTGGCAATAATATCTTTACACTTTTTCCAATATAGTTACGTTTTATAACATCAAAATCTTTATTGTTTTGAACATTATAAATTAGTAGATAACTCTCATTCCACCCATCAGCATAATAAACATTTCCAGTAGGAATGACGACTTCTTCTATTGCTGCTTTTTTGGGAACAATAGAGGGGGGTTGGAAGTCGTTTCTTTCAGAATACTTTGTCCCTGTATGCATGACACGAGTCGCAATTCCAGAAGGACCAATATATGCAGCATCATCCCAAAGAACTTTTATTGTCTGATTTGTTAAATTCTCTAATACTATTACAAATCGATTATTGCCGACACTCCATTTAATATCAACGACATCATCTTTGTATGTCATATATTTCACATCGTCTACACTTATGTTATCAACGGAATTGTCTATGAAAGACTGATTGTCTTTTGTAACATCAACCGATTCAATTGACAAGTTCATCTTGGCCATAGTCCGTGATATTCCACAGGAACAAAGAGATATTCCCACTACAATTAACAAAAAGATTTTTTTCATCCGTAAATAATTATTAAATTAAACAATATCAGCATATTGAAAAACAGATAAGGAGTTAAAATTTCATCCGCGTACTCGAGGTACATGTGTTTGTGCTTATCTGTTGATGTCAGTTTCATAAGCGGGGTTAACCACCAGTAAAAAACGACCTTTTGCTTTTTTCTATGCTGCTTTTTCTATTTTATATCCCTGTTCCTTTAACTCTCGTTTCAAATACTCCAAACGGTTTTTCTTTTTTCGTTCTGCTAAGTATTCGTAACCAAGTTCTTTAAAGGCTTCTTTGTTTTTTATGATGTGGTAAGAGGCACAAAGGATCTTATGTCCTATCGCTATTAGTGCCCGTTTCTTTCCACGGCGTACGACCAAACTTTCGTATTTGGCTTTATAAAAACTTTTCTTTGTGCGAGTGGCGCCCCATGCCAGTTCTGTAAGGGTTGCTTTCAGATGTTTGTTTCCTTGTCGTGTTCTTGAACTTTTTTTTTACCGGCACTCTCATTGTTGCCGGGACACATACCTGAGTGCGAGGCTAAATGATGCTCGCTTGGAAATACATCCATATCAACCCCTATTTCTGCCACAATACCTATTGCCCCTTCCTTGCCCACTCCAGGAATAGTTTGTAAGAGCTCTATTTCTTTCTCAAAATCTTTGATGTGCTTTTCTATCTCAGCATCAATTTCCGCAATCTGTTCTTCGACAGATTGAATATGCTTTTGCATGGACTTGAGTAAGAACATTAGGTGTGGTGTAAGCCTTCCCTTAATTGCTTCTACAATTTGTTCGGGTGTAGCTTGAAGTTTTTTATGGTAACACTCTGACACAAGCTTTTCTAAATCCTTACGACCTTCTATCAACCCATTGATTAGGTACGTAGCTGTAACTCCTGATGTGTCCGAAACAACTGACGATAACTTGATGTTTGCATCTTCTAAAACCCGTATGATGCGGTTTTTCTCTGAGGCTACTGTACCAACCAGCTTTTTCTTGTAGCGATGAATGTCGCGTAAAGCCTGTATATTCTCAGGTGGAATAAAACTCCCTTTTAGCAAACCGCTTATTAGCAACTTGCATATCCATTGACTATCTGCCTTGTCTGTCTTTCTGCCAGGTACATTTTTAATATGCCTTGCATTAACCACAAGCAGGTTTATCGGATACTCCCGAAGTACATGAAGTACGGGTTTCCAATAAACCCCGGTACTTTCCATCGCTCCATCGGTTACCTGTAAATGTTCGAGCCACTCGCCCAATTCTTTCAAAGAACTTGTTGTGGTGCCAAATGTGCGGGTTTCAGTCTGAAGCCCCTTTCCCATCACAGTTGCTACAACTGTGTCTCGGTGTACATCGAGACCACATCCTCGCTCGATGACTTGCTCATATTCAATTGTTTGCTTTGCCATGTATTTTGATTTAGTTAAACCAAAATCAAAGGTACACAGTTTGCAACTCAATTTTCATCAGTGTTTGTGCTTGTGCACTATCATGGGTGTTTCATATAATAATAGTTTTAGTTTTAAAAACTTAAGGGCTGATAATAGGTTTAGATTCTCCCTCTTTTAAATAGGATATTCATTTGTCTGGCCAGTTCTTTTCCTGCTCTCTTAAATCCATCACCCATCAAGTTCACTTTAGAACCAAAGGTCCCACCGGTTCCGGAAACGAAAAGCTTACACAACAAATCTTTTTGACCATGCTTTAATATATAACCATTCATGATTACATCACCCTTTTCAGAGATGCTGCTGACAATCAACACGATTTGGTATTTCGCATTCTCGTAATTCCCAAATTTTACAGAATGATCATAATCGAATATCTGAAGGTTTAAGGCATTCATGAAATCAACGATGAGACCAGGTTTATATTCAGATTCCCACAAGGTTGGCCAATCTCTATCAGATCGAAGGTTTTCTCGATAAACGAAGTCAGATTCACTATAACCATGAATTTTTGCCCTGGAAATATCAAGGATGACATCAATCTCCTTTTCGTTTTTCAAAGATTTGAGTAATTCACGTTCTTCTTTTGTTTGGGCTCCAATGCTAATAACTGATATCAGTATAAAGATAAACAGTGACGATAATTTTTTCATTGTCAACTTGTTCTTAACAATATTCATAATTACTGATTAAAAATTCAAATAAGAAATATTACACCCATAATTATTATGAATATGATAATAAACAGCACCCATAAAATACCCGATGTTGTTGCCTTTTTTTTCTCAGCTTCGATACTATCTCCTTTTAAAACCTTTGCCAGTAGATTTAAATAATCGTTCAATATACTTTCTAAAATTGAGTTGGAGGAAACTGCCCCATAAGCATTTGTGACGATAATTTTAATTTTTGTTTTGTCAGTTTCTGCCTCTTCAAGATAAACATTACATATGGCTGGATTCATGTTTCTACTAATTGAGAATTGATAATTATTAAAAACATCATTACTCTTGCCTTTTCCAACTGGGGAATATTTAAAAGGTAATTCTTCTAAGATAGTGTTGATAGCCTCTTTGACTATCTCAACAGAGAAATTAATAGTTGTTTCTCTTTCTGCTTTTTGGATTGTACTAACTGACGAGTTCATAGGTAATGTAATATGGTAAAATAGTAATTAGTTGTTAACAAAGGTACTTGCCGCTTTTATCAGGTCATCTGAATAATCGTAAATATCATTGAGTGAGGATAATTTGTGCCTTATTTCTTTTTTATTTTCATCAATGATTGCAATCTGCTTATTTGTAGGTGAGTTGAAATATAGCCGACAGACGGTTTTACGGTTATTGTCATCAACCAGGATAGCAAAATATGTTACAGCGTCACGAAAGAAAATTCTGGCAGGATCAATTGTGTTTCTTAGAATTGATTTTACAAGATAAAAACCTTCCACTTCTTCAGATGTGGTCTCAATGACTTTTTCAGTCGTTATGGATATTTCAACATTATCTTCTCCTTTCTTTGACTCTTCTCCGGTCGAGGCTTCCTGACTTTTTTGAGCAATTAATAGTCGTTCGGCGATAACATCATTGATATAATTGGCAATAGATTTTTTTACCAATCCTGTGAATTGAGTGAGAATTTTTGCCGTCATTAATCCATCATAAACCTGCTTTGATAGTAGTTTCACAAAGTCAGGGGAGGGGTTAGTAAACTCCGCACTAATGATTGTTTTTAACTCAGATGTATATTTCAGTTCACTTGCGGAACTAAGGATTGTGTCAACGTCAAAATATGATTTATGGAATTTTTTCAATTCTTCATACTGAAAGTCTTTCAGGTTCGTCAAATCTACTTCCAGGAATGGACGGTCGTCCATTATATTAGTTTTCTCAAGGTCAGTATAAAAACGGTAAATAATTCCATTGGTGAGGATCCCGAATTTTGCCTTTGACGCAACATAATATCTCTTAAGTTGGGTATCATGTAAAGTAAGGTCCTGCTCCCAGTGTTTACATTCAATCAATAAGATGTGGGAGCCATCTTTCATGATAGCATAATCGATCTTGTCTCCTTTTTTCTTGACAAGATCACAATCCATCTCCGGGACTACTTCCAGAGGGTTGAATACGTCATATCCGAGAATTTGAAGAAAAGGTAAGATAAAAGCATTCTTTGTGGCCTCCTCGGTTTTAATCTGTTTCTTTAACTTAAGAATTCGTTCACCGAGTTGCTTTACGGCATCTTTAAAATCCATGTGTTTATATTTAGGTTATATGATCTTCTTCATACACCCTAACACCTGGTAAACATCACGGATCAGGCTTATGGAAATCGGTTTAGGGTCAAAATCTTCCAGGTTCTCTGGGACCAACAACACCTCTCCCTCATTATCTCCTTTTCTTATTTTTTTGATTGTACGGAATTCGTCTGTAACAATGGCATATATCTCTCCAGGAAGGTAGTAGGTCTTCCAATCGTTTAACTTCTTAATGGCAATAATATCCCCATGTGAAATGAGCGGATCCATGGAGTGTCCTGTTACATTCACCCAATAATCAGCTTTATTGTAGGGCTTAAAATCTATGTAATAGGCTGGGGTGACTGTATGATTGTTTAATACTATATCGAACCCGGCAATAAAATCAACGTCAAAATATTTGACCCCTTTCCCGTTTTGGTTGGTTGTGGGTTTATCGGGATCAGTATTTTTTAGCATTTCACCCTCACCGGTCATCAACCATTCGATATTGAGATCAGGATAATGCATAGATATACTATGTATCGTCGCGGGTTGAATTGATTTGCTGATAGCGTTTACATATCCAGAAGAGCGTCCTATGCTTAAGGCAAATCGTTTTTGCCCTATTTTTTTGACTTTTAAATAATTTATTAAACGCTCTTTTACAGACATTTACGACAATATTTATAATAAATGCATAAAATTACTATGTAAATATTTGCATATACATAGAAAATCTATATATTTGCATTGTGATACCATACGTCCACATACAAATATATAAAAATAACAGTTATGGATGTAATAATTACAAACCTAATATTTTGAAAATGATGCCCTAAGGCTATGATTACAAGTGCCTGAAAGCCTTTTCGTTCTTTGAAATACTGATTAACTTTTTTTATGATAAAAAAAACATAGCCACTCGTGAGGGTGGCAATGGTAACACTGATAAGGGGGAAACTAATTATCCTTTCCGCAACAATGTTTAAATTTTTTACCGCTTCCACAAGTGCAAGGATCATTCCTACTTGGAAGTTTTGCCTTGATAAGAGGATTACTGCAATTTATGCCTTCAACGAAATCAATGACTTGTAATGATGGAACCCTAAAAGACATGACAGTTTTTCCTCCGCTGTTGGTAACAGCAAAATCGCCTTTGTTGATAATGTCCATACCTATAAGCATCCCGTCTTGATTGTTACACGAAAGTTCTTCGCATTCAGTCACTTGAGTTGTGAGCGAAATCTCTTTGTTATTCAGTATTATCTCAACATGATAAACATTTACCTCTTTCGGCCCATGAACGCCATTTACCATTATTCTGGTAACAGGTTTTAAACCTAAAGTTGCTGCAGTAGATTTTGTTACAACGGAATTTGTCGCCCCGGTATCCCAGATGCCACTTGTATTTGTTTTTGCTCCAGTAAATGGATCAATTATTTCTACGGGTGAAGTGATTCTATTTGATATGCATTCACATCCACTAGTTAAAGCGTGAACTCTCACTTTCATTACGCGAAGACAACCCGAGAATGAAATTGAGTATAACAATCAGCACTCGGGCCGCACAGTTGAACCATGAACGTTCCAATTTCATATCTTTTAGAGGCAAAATCAATGGCGTCTTCAAATGTGATAAAGCTTCCAATGACTTCTTCTCCCTTAATCACAAGATATTTATTAGGATACTCTTTGAACAAATCAGTTTGATGATCTCTAAAATATTTAAATTCAACCTCAAGCATGGCTAAGTAATTAATGGATGTTATCAGCAAAAAGTGTGCAAATGTAGTTATTCTCTATGTTCAAAGATAAAATATTTTTTGCAGGATACAAATTTTGGATTTATAATCACCTTCTGATATAGCCTCCTGCTTGCAAAGCAGGTGTCGTCAGTTAATTGTTATATGTTCTGTTCCTATCTTTTAAAATACGGATGCTCAGCCAGCATCCGGGCATTTTCTTCTTTAGATATCTTGATATATTTTAAGAAAGAAGATTCTGAGGTATGGCCTGTGACTTTCATTATAGCCAGGGTAGGGATCCCAGCTTTGTACATGTTAGTAGCCCCGGTTCGACGGGCCGTATGAGAGCTTACCAGCTCCCATTTTTCTTTTGTGATCGTGTATTTCTTGCCACCGTTTGAAACAGTTTTATAAATGGGATCCGTAAGACCATTTTTCTGACAGATCTTCTTTATTTCCCGATTGAAGTACTGTTCGCAAACGGCTGGGGCTTTCCCCTTGTTCCTTTTCAGAATATCCAGAACCCGGGCAGTGGCAGGTAACATAACAGGATCGTTGGTCTTAACCTGAATAAAGCGAATGATCCCGTTGTCATTGATATTGTCGAGCTTTAATTTGCTGTAGTCAGAATACCTGGCAGCTGTATCCACTCCCAGAAAAAACATATCTACAACTTTTCTTTCCCTGGCAGTATAGTCAGGCCGGTTCCAGATTCGATCCAGTTCTTCTTCGGTCAGGTATATGTTATCAACGGAGTCGTTGAACACTTCAAAGGTCAGGTATTCCCGGTTGCTGTGGTAGCGCAATTTTGCACCCTCACGCATCACGGTTTTGATCTTCTTTACCATTGCTCCGGTATAGTTTCGTGACATACCCTTAGCAAACATGAAATCGACAAAGTTTCGATAAAACTTGTAATCAATATCGTTCCAGGTCAATTTCTTGCCACCGTACTCTTTGATCAGGTTATAGGCAGTTGTTCTTGATTTTGCTCCTTTCATTCTCCACGCATCAAAGAATTGCATGAAAGAATCTTTTTGGTTCCTGAGATTACCAGATTTGAATATTTCTTTAGGATTCTTGTAATGCCTTATGGCGTATTGGATCCATTCTTTGACTTCTTCTTTTGAAGGGTCTCCTTTTGATTCTGAACTCAAACGAAGGAGAATGCTTTCAATGTCTGAAAGCCGGATGTTGACTTCGGGATCATTGTGAGCATCAGAAACCCGTTGTTTCTTTTGCCCGTTTTTCTTATTACCCAACCAATGTTTAGTAGGAATTGATATTCCTGTTGATACGGAGACTTCATTCCCCGACCAGGAGCAGATTATTCTAATGGTAGAAATTTTCTCTTTAGGAGCTTTAAGATTAAACCGGATTTTCATTGCTTCAGGGATTAAATTCCAGTCCTTTTCCAAAAGGGACTGTTTTTGGGACTGTTTTTGCTTAACACAAAGGTAAAAAAGCAGAAATTGATATGCAAGGGATCCCTTTAAAATAGGGCTAAAACAAAAGCCGGCTTTACGTTTCCGTAAAAAGCCGGCTGAAAAAAAGTGATCCGGTTGGGATTCGAACCCAAGACCCACAGCTTAGAAGGCTGTTGCTCTATCCAACTGAGCTACCGGACCCTATATTTTGTTGTGGTTACCCCTCATTCGCTCGCAGTGACCATTAGCCTTTCAGTCGCACTGCACAGTTACACAGACCGATGGCAATACGATCGTCGCACGGACCACTCTGCCCGCAGGAATGCAAAGTTCTCCTTTTTTCAGGCAGGTTGCAAAAATACGGCATTTTTTTTAATACTCATCCTTTGAATGGTTAAACTTTATCCATTTCATCAGTTCAACCACCAGGATCGGGACCAGGGATAAGGCACCTATGATGATCCAGTGTAGCGTATCCATACCCACTACACCAAATATTTTCATCATTCCCGGTATGATCAGTACAGCCAGCAGCAGCAAAGCGGAAATAAGTATGGCTCCCAGCAACGAACGGTTGCTCAGCAAACTGGTCCTGAATGACGAGTATTTGTTCGAATGCAGGTTGCGTACATGGAACAATTGTGAAAAACCCAGCACCGCAAATGCCATCGTCTGCCCCAGCCGATTCCCACCATCATGGTAGCCGATAATATAAGCCGCCAGCGAGATCAGACCTATGGCCACGCCCTGGTAAGAAATCCTCCAGATCATGCCTTTGGTGAAAAAACCTTTTCCAGGATCCCTCGGCCTTCGTGTCATGATATCTCTTTCTGCAGGATCCATACTCAGGGCAAGTGCCGGAAGACTGTCCGTGACCAGGTTTATCCAGAGGATGAGGATAGGGGACACCGGATTCCCCAAATTGAATACAGATGCGATAAAGATCAGCAATACCTCGCCGACATTGGCAGAAAGCAGGAATTGGATAGCTTTCAGGATATTGTCGTAGATGCGCCTTCCTTCTTCGACGGCACTCACTATGGTGGCAAAATTATCATCGGTCAGGATGATATCGGAAGCATCCTTTGCCACTTCGGTACCCACAAGGCCCATAGAAACACCAATATCAGCCTGCCTGAGGGCTGGGGCATCGTTCACCCCATCGCCGGTCATGGCCACGATCTCTCCTTGCGATTGCCATGCCTTTACGATTCGTACCTTATGCTCCGGTGCTACGCGTGCATATACGGAAAAGTCACGTACATCGCAATAAAGGCTCTCATCGTCCATCCGGGCCAGATCTGATCCCGTAATAGCCTTATCGCTTTGATAATAAATACCGATCTCACTGGCTATGGTAACTGCGGTTACCTTATGGTCCCCGGTGATCATAACAGGCCGAATACCCGCAGTCCTGCATTTTTTTACAGCATCTACCACTTCCGGGCGGGCAGGATCTATCATGCCCAGTAATCCAATGAAAATGAGGTCTTTTTCAACAATCTTTGCATTCAATGTTCCGGGAACGGTGTCAATATTTTTATAGGCTACGGCAAGCACACGCAGAGCAGCCAGCGCCATCCGGCCGTTTTCCCTTTCTATGGCCTCCCTGTGTTCCTGAGTCAATGGCAAGACCTTACCTTGCATGAGGATATGTGTACAGATGTCCAGAACCTCGTCAAGCCCGCCTTTCACGTTCACGCGGTAATTCCCCGTATCTAAAACATGGATGGTGGACATCCTTTTTCTTTCCGAGTCGAACGGGACCTCGCCCATGCGCGGGAATGTTGCATCCAGCTCATTTTTATTGATTTTAAAGCCGAGGTTCAGGTCGATGATGGCCGTTTCTGTCGGATCTCCGGTCATCTGGTGTTTCCCGTCTTCGCTCATTTTCAGGTGTGCATCGGTGCACAGGAGCGAGGTCTGGAGCAAGGTTCTCTCATCGGGGCTCAGATCCCCGGGAAGGGGAGGATACTGGAAATCTATAGGGCTGCCATCTGCCCAGCCTTCCACAACACTCATTTTGTTCTGGGTGAGCGTGCCAGTCTTGTCGGAACAGATCACGGTAGTACTGCCCAGCGTTTCAACCGATGGAAGCGTCCGGACAATGGCATTCAACCTTACCATTCGTTGTACACCTATTGCGAGTATGATGGTAGAGACAATTTGCAATCCTTCGGGTATTGCAGCCACTGCAAGGCTTACTGCCATCATGAACATGTGGAACCAATTGTTCCCGTAAACAATACCCACCAGGAAGATTACGGCGCAAATAGACAGCGCTACGTATCCCAGCACCTTTCCCAGCTGCCTGAGCCTTTTGCCCATGGGTGTCTCTGTCTCCTTCATTTGTTGCAGCAAGTGGGCTATCTTACCCACTTCTGTCTGCATGCCGGTAGCAACAACCACGCCCTTCCCGCGTCCGTAAGTGACAACACCTGTGGAAAAAGCCATGTTAACGCGATCGCCGGGCGGGATATCATCGTCTTCCAGAACATCATCATTTTTTTCTGCCGGCACTGATTCTCCCGTCAGTGCAGATTCCTGTATCTTCAGGTTCACCGCCTCTGTCAGTCGCATGTCTGCCGGAACGATATCTCCCGTATCCAGAATCACGATGTCACCGGGTACAACAGCAACGGAATCGATCCCCGATACCTGTCCGCCGCGCAATACTTTTGTGTACGGGGAACTCATCCTGTTGAGCGCATGGAGTGAAGAGGCGGCTTTTTTCTCCTGAATGGTGCCTATGATGGCATTGATCACCAGGATGGACAGGATCACGAAAGTTCCCATCAGGCCTTCCCCTTCCAGTACTCCTATCACACCCGATATGATCGCCGCCGCAAGGAGAATGACCACCATGCTGCTTTTGAACTGTTCCAGGAACATCTTCAGAAGTGATTTTTGCTTTTTTGTTTGAAGCTGGTTGCGGCCGTATTCGTTTAGACGTTTTTCAGCTTCGCTTTCTGTAAGACCTGTATGGGCCTTTACCCCAAAGTGCTGCAACAGCTGGTCAACCGGAAGGTTGTAAAATTGTTTGGTTTTCATTCAGGACTTTGAGTGGGTTCAGCCGCTGTGTCACGACCTGTGACGATAGTGCCGGTTTCGTAATTGTATTGTGATCCGGCCGTGCTGTGGGGAATGGAATAAACGGCCATAGTAACCAGAGCGGCCACCAGGTACAGATAACGGCGCCACTGGCATAAACGTGCCGATGAAAACGGGATTCTGTTTAAAACATATGCTGCGATCCAGGTCAGAAAGGCTATCAGTGTTTTATTGTCTGTCATATCTCTGCCCAGAGGCCAGCCTGACCACCACACGTTAAAGGCATATTTCTGGACTAAAGGGCCCAATATAAATCCTCCCGTGAATAAGAGCAGGATGGTTATCAGTGCGTATGGATTGATCTTTGTTTTGCCGGCAAAGGTATAGATCCCTGTAAAGGTTGAGAAAAGGAAGGCAAAGAATACAAACAGAATATGCAGTATCAGTATCAGTTCGGGTACATGGTTCCTGAAGCGTAGTATGGCATGGCGCGAGTTGACGGTCGAGCCGTCGCTCCCGATTAGCTGCAGGTAATAGGTAATCTTACCGGCAGCGGGTTGCATGGGGATCAGGGCTTCTACCCGTAATTTGTTCTTATCTACGGAAAAAGTTGGCACAACAGCTGTGAACACATCATTTGACGGGTGTCTTTTATAATAAAGTACGATTCCCAGGATTTTTTCCCATTCCTCCTGCGTTGAGCTTAATGCCACTGTAAGAGGAATCTCCTTCGCTTGGTCACACGGCCGGACAAGACTGCGGGGAAAAGAAGCCTTGAAAGAGGCCTTGTTGATCTCTATCTGCTGTTTTTCAGGTTGGCTGGGGCCTGTGCTTCTTTGAGAAAAAACAGCGGCCAGCGTGATGATCACAGCCAACGCCCAGGAATAAATACCTTTCATAATTGTACCTCCGGATGCAATAGTTCTCCTGTTGTACATCCTTTGAAACCGGGGATGAAAAGGACATCCGGGCTGGAGAGCAGCTTGCGGCAATTACACAAAAACAGCACGGTGGTTGCAAAGACCGCCGTGCCGGTTATGAGAAACGAAAGCTTCATTATTTATTTACCGAGTACTTCTGCCACTTTAGCCTTCATGGTCTCACCGCGGAGTCCACGTGCTACAATGGTTCCATCGGGACCAAAGAGGATGATATGGGGTATCCCGTTAATTCCGTAAATATCTGTAGGGATGCTTTGTGCATTTATGATAGAAGGCCAGATGATGCCAAGTTCTTCTATGGCTTTCTTTGTCTCTTCCGGTTTTTCCCATACAGCAACGCCAAGAACCATGAAATCTGCCCCGTTATATTTGTCATAGATCTCTCTGATATGAGGAATCTCGCGTTTACAAGGTCCGCACCATCCGGCCCAAAAATCTACCAGGACATATTTGCCTTTTCCGATATAGTCAGAAAAAGAGACACTTTGTCCATCCGAGTCTTCTATGGTGAAGTCAGTGAACATCATACCTTCGGCTGTTTGTTTGAGTGCCTGGCGCTGTTTGATGATCTTCTGTATCGGTTCCCTTGAGATCACAGTTTCCCCTGCCTGGTCAAAATAGGCGTCCAAAGAATCGGATTCCCCGTATTTAGAAAGATACATCAGGGCCATAGTACCTATGTCATTATTGGAGTTGGATTTGAAAATGCCCCCAATTTCCTGTGTGAATTTGGGTGTCCAGACAGTATGTAAAAATCCGTCTTCGTCTTCACCTTGGTAATTCATAATCTCATCCATAAGCTGGTTATACTTTTCCATGAGATCTCCCAGCTCTTTGTTAAGGGGTGTTCCCGAGGCTACAGATACACTTCCGGGTTGCTGAAGATCTATAGTGATTTCACCGGGTTCAAGTATCAGCTGACCACGTGTACGTTCGCATGATATGAGTGCCAGCACGGGCTCGACGATTTCACCGTCGAATAGGGCAGTTTTTTCAGCAATAAGTGCGCTATCGAGTACACTTCCGTTATAGGAAGCGGTAATCAGAGCTGTTTTCCCGTTGAAAGAATCGTCAGGGAATATGGCTTTAACATTATATGTTTTGGAAGAGCAGGAACCCAACAGGAGCATTCCCATAAGGGGAACCAGTGCGTAAAAAAATCTTTTCATGTTGATATAAATTTAAATGAATATTCAGAATACAAAGATAATAGGATTATTTGGTACATTATACAATATTTCAATGAAAAAAACGCTTTAATGCATATCTATGCCCATACGCATAAATATCATGTGTTTCAAGATCCGGGCAATCTCGCTAAAATACTCGTTTACAGCCTTCACACTCCCGGGAAGGGCAAATACAAGTGAATTTTCGGCTACGCCTGCCAGGGAAGCGCTCAACAGGGCATTGGGATTGTCACTACCGTATTTCAGGCGGATGTATTCCATGATTCCGGGGATCTCCTTGTCCAGAACACGTTTTACAACCCCAATGGTAATGTCTGAAGAACCAATTCCGGTGCCTCCGGTGGTGAATACCATATCGTATCCGGCGCGGATGTATTTTCTGAGCTCAAAATGGAACAGGGCGGCGTCATCGGGTAGCAAGGCACAGAAGATCCGGTAAGGCCAGTCATTTTCCTTGCAGAAATCTCCTATAAGCCGCTCCAGTTCCGGACCGCTGCGATCGGTATAAACACCCTTGTATGCTCTGGTACTCAGTGTAATCACAACTATGCGATATTCTTTGGGTTCGTAAATGAGTGTGTCTCCCGGTTTGAGCATTCCCCCTGAAAGCACGCGGGTAAATACCCCTTCTTTAGGCATGACGCAATGGCCTGTTTCCTCATAGATGGCACATCCCGGTCCGTGGCATTTTTTACCTATCTGTGTAACTTCCAGGAGTACTTCGCCACAGCGGAACCTGTCTCCGGGCCGGCAGTGTTTTAGATCCGGGGTATTGTCACCCGGGGTACCGCTGGTGGTAATATTCTCGGCGAAGGACCCGTAGGGAAATTCTGCCGCATCAAGTTCCATCATCCCGTAGGCTTCTTCGCCCAAGAGGCTAACCTGGCGATGCCAGTCCCCGGCGTGGGCATCGCCTTTGATCCCCATTGCGTCCAGTTCTATGAACGGACGTGATGTTTTGACAATCCCTTTTTTTTCAGAGACATTGACTGATTGAATGATTAGCATGATTTTTCAAAGGTTTCTTTGTTTTTTCCAGGAGTTTGATCCCCGTGATCTCCATGTTTTTATCAACCGCTTTGCACATGTCGTATATGGTCAGCAAAGCCACGCTTACGGCAGTCAGGGCTTCCATTTCCACTCCCGTGGATCCCGTGCAACGTGCCAATCCCAAAACTTCTATACCATCGCAGCGCATTTCAAACGTCACATCGGCCTTTGACAGCGGAATGTTATGACACAACGGGACCAGGTTGCTGCATTGTTTTGCTGCCTGTATTCCGGCAATGGCAGCCGTGGTAAGTACCGATCCTTTTTTCATCCTGTCTTCCCCGATCAGGGTGAGCGTTTCTACCGCTAAATGGATGAATCCACAGGCTTTTGCTTCCCGCAGGCTGATTCCCTTGGACGTAATATCCACCATGTTCACCCGGCCGTCCTGCCCTGTATGGCTCATTTCTTTTTTCATCATTTTCAGTTTTATGTTAACCGCCTAAGTAATTGAACGAATCACAAGTATTGGTACTTCCTGCAGCAGGTTTGTTATGCAATGCGGCATCCAAGGCCTTTTTTGCCCCCATAACCCTAATGTCAAATCCTATATTGTTGAACAGGCAGGGTTTCAGAATGCCGGTTGAAGTAAGACGGATCCGGTTGCAATGAGCACAGTCTCCGCCTTCTCCGCCTTCCACTTTAGTAAAAGATCCCTCTTTCAGGTCCATGCAATGGATCAGGCGAAGCTCAAGTCCTTCTTTTTGAGTGAATACCCGGAGTTTCTGTAGCTCTTCCTGCCCGGTATCCGGCAACAGAACGCAATTGAGCTTAATGGGAGAGTCCGATCCTCCAAATCCCACTTTTTGAGCAGTGCCGATACCTTTCAATACTTTGCCGAGTTTTCCTCCCCGCGTAAGTGCCCTGTATCGTTCCGGATCCAATGTGTCCAGGCTGATGTTGAGCCGATGCAAACCAGCTTGTCGCAGGTCCCGTGCCATTTCCGATAACAAGATCCCGTTGGTGGTCAGGCCCAAATCCCGGATCCCGGGAATGACTGCCAGGGACCGGATCAGGGACTGGATCCCTTTTCTGACCAGGGGTTCGCCTCCTGTCAGGCGGACTTTGTTAATGCCCCGGCTTACCGCATAACGTGTAAAATCCAGGATTTCTTCGTAAGTCAACATTTGGGAATGCTGGACCAGCGGGATCCCTTCTTCCGGCATACAGTATACACACCTCAGGTTACACCGATCGGTGACCGAAATACGCAGGTATGTGATTTCTCTGCCAAATTGATCCTTCATCACGGATTAATAAAATAAGAGTATTTCCATGGGTTCTCCGTCCCGGATATGGTCTACACCCACGGGGATCCTGCCCAGTGCATGTGCTGTGGTCAGTGAGGCCTGGTGGCCCGACCCATTATAGGGAAGGAGAACTACCGTTCCGTCCGGGTTGATCTGTACAGGTATGTGTGCCATGCGGCTGCTGTTTTTTCTTTGGTAATTTCCTTTCAAAGGCAGATGAGTTGAAAGTGGCTTCCAGCGGGCTCCTTGCATAGCCGCCAAAAAAGGTTTGACTATAAGCAGACACTGTACAAAAGAAGAAACCGGGTTGCCGGGCAGTCCAAAAATGTATTTTCCACTTTCAGGTGACACGGCAAAAGTGGTTGGTTTTCCGGGTTTTATTCGGACTTTGTCAAACAGGATCTTGAAGCCTAATTCCCGGATAACAACAGGCACCAGGTCAAAATCCCCTTCGGATACACCCCCTGTTAGGATGATCACCTGGTTTTCCTGTATGGCTTGACTCAGAAGGCGGCGAGTATCTTCCTCTGTGTCCGCTGCGATTCCGTAGTAAGAGGGAATGCCGTTGGCCTGTCTTGCCATGGACATCAATTGCCATGAATTGCTGTTGAAAATTTTTTCCGGGCCTGCGGTATACCCGGGTTCGATCAGTTCATTCCCTGTGGACAGAATTCCTATCCTGATGCGCTGGCTGACCGTAATGTGGTCAATACCGCAGGAAGCCAGTAATGCCAGGTGCTGGGGCCTGAGGATCGTTCCCTTTGCCAGCACACGGTCTCCTTTTTTCAGGTCCTCGCCCTGTATCATGATATTGGACGATGAGGGCGGAGTCCCGTAAACCAGTCCGTCCCGGATCGTGGCATGTTCCACTATAAGTATGGTATCTGCTCCTTCCGGGACCATCGCCCCTGTCATGATCTTACTGCATGTTCCGGGGATGATCTGGTGTTTGGGAAGGTGCCCGGCAGGGATCACTTCAAGAACCTTCATTCCGTTTGAAAGGTCTTCTTTCCGGCAGGCATAGCCGTCCATGGCAGATTTAGAAAAGGAGGGTATATCCCTGGGCGTAAACACGTCAAGGGCCAGGATTCGGTCACAGGCACCGCTAAGCGCAATTTCTTCAGGACCGGTCGGAACAGCACTTTCCAGCACTATTTTCAGGGCATCGCGGAAATCTATCATAACTACAAAGATACAATGCTTTTTCGTATCTTTGTCGGGTAAGGGAAAACGATGCACCAAACAAAAAACTATACGGCCATACGTCTGATATTTTTATTTTTATCGGGCCTGATGCTTTTGTTTATTGTGGCACCTCTGCTGGGATTATTCTTTTCCACTTCCGTCCCCAGTCTCTTTGAATCATTACAGGACAGACAGGTCACCTCGAGCATCGGACTCACCCTGTGTGTCTCGGCACTTTTTACCCTGCTGGCCGGTATATTTGCCCTCCCGCTGGCATACCTTATAGCACGGAAAGATTTCAGGGGAAAAACCATTGTTCAGGGCCTGATAGACATTCCCATTGTACTGCCGCACTCTGCTGCGGGGATCGCTGTTTTGGGTTTCATTTCAAGGGATTCGACACTGGGCCGGTTCGCAGATCTGCTGGGATTCAACCTGGTGGGAAGCCCCTTCGCCATAGGTATTGCCATGGCTTTTGTGAGCGTTCCCTTTCTGATCAACGCGGCCAGGGACGGATTCCTGGCTGTGCCGGAACGTCTGGAACAGGCTGCCCGTTCCCTGGGGGCGTCTCCATTTAAGGTGTTCCGCCACATATCACTACCACTGGCAAGACATTCGGTTATTACCGGTCTGGTGATGATGTTCGCCCGCGGAATGAGTGAATTCGGAGCCGTTGTCATTGTGGCTTACCATCCCATGACCACACCAGTCCTGATCTTTGATCGCTTTAATTCTTACGGATTGGATTATGCGCGGCCTGTGGCCGTACTCTTTATCATCATATGTATAGTGGTCTTCATTGCACTACGGCTGCTGGGCAAAAAAAAGAACGGAGGTTGATATGCTTTCCTGTAGGTCTCTGGTATATATGGTAGGTGATTTTTCGCTGAACGGTTTTTCACTGGAACTGAAAAAAGGAGATTACTGTGCATTGCTGGGACCTTCGGGCTCGGGCAAGACGGTCATCCTGGAACTCATAGCCGGATTGAGATCTTTAAAAAAAGGATCTGTCGTGATAAATGGTGTGGATTATACGCATACCCCACCGCAACAAAGACCTGTGGGAATTCTCTTCCAGGATTACGCCCTTTTTCCGCATATGACTGTTTATGAAAATATTGCCTGGCCCCTGAAGATTAGAAAAATCCACAAGGCAGAAATGGTAGAATCGGTGGCCGGATTAGCAGAGGAACTGGATATTGCCAGGCTCTTGGAACGGATGCCCGGATCTTTGTCCGGAGGGGAAAAACAGCGCGTGGCCTTGGCCAGAACCCTGGTAATCCATCCGTTGGTGCTTTTACTGGATGAACCGCTCTCGGCACTCGATGCCCCACTGCGGGATAGTTCAATAGCCTTACTGGGAAAGTTATCAAAAAAGGGAATCACCATACTGCACGTAACGCACGATCCGTTTGAAATCAGCTCTTTGGCCAACCGCAGTATATTTATTGGCCCAGGGTTCTGAGTATTTTCTGTCCTCCCCGGGGGTCGATCAGAAAAGCTGCAAATTTTTCTGCCAAAGCAGGATTTTCTGCCTTGCGGGGAATCGTAAAACTATAGGTAATGGGTGTTCCTTTTACCGTAATGGAATCCCCGGGACTGCCCCCTCTGATTTTCAGGGTAGCCGTAGCATAGTGATCAGACAGGGTGCTGTCTCCCAGATTGATCTGAGGGGGCAATTCAAGGTAACGGAGGTCGTGTTGAACGGCTATAGATCTGTAAATGAAAATATAATCTATAGAATAGTTCCCCAGCAGGGCCAGCAGATCTACTTCTTTAGGCCTTATGAAACGCGTATCTTTCTTTTCAAAATCCGTTACCGTAAACGGGAGTGTACCTTTGTTCCCTCTGTAGTGGTGTTCTGCCAGCTGAAGCATCAGCAGGGTACGGTAGCCACACGGGTCTGAATCGGGATCGGCCCGTCCGTAAAACACATCAGGGGAAAGGAGAATCTGCGGCCAGTTGTCCTGGTTTATTTCACCCGAGAGTCGTGATCTTCCGGTATAGGCAATAACCATGCTGTTCATAGCAAAAGGCATGTTGACAGAAGCGTGTTCCGGGATTAGCAATTCATCAATGACCAGATAGTCGGCCGAGGCCAGGATGTCGCATGACCTTCCCAGTTCGGTGATTTTGCGGGCACAATCCACACTACCGGCCGCCTCCATGCGGAATTGCGTTTTGGGGTACATGACGGTAAAACTGTCTGCCAGGGCTTTCATGGGCAGGGACAGGCTCCCGGCATGGAATATGACAAGCTGGTTTTCCTGGTTCTGCCGGCAGGATGTCAATAATGCAAGAAAAGGGATTAAAAGAAACAGTACATTTTTTTTCATTGTTGTAAAGGTTTTATCAGCCGTATTTCACTTAGGCCTTTGATGCACCGGTCGGCAAAAGCGTCGCCGGCCGCATACAGGCTAAATGAATTGTCTTCTTTGACCAGCAGGGGATCCCTGTGATCGTTGCGATTGATCAGCTCGGAAAGGGAAAAGGCCGCCCGGTATCCATCCACACCGGCAATACTCAGCATTCCACGGCGTATGGCAAGGTAATCATCCGGAGGAAACCAGGGGGCAAGTACCTGGTTTATCTGCTGGCCCTTGAATGCCCGGACTCTTTTGTATCCCATACTATTGCCGTAAAACAGCGTAGTATGGCTGATTAGGGGCAGGTCATCACGCAGGTTCGTGAGAACGGCCAGGGTGTCCTGGAGGGAAGACTGTATGAATATGGTGCCTGGATCGTTCTCTAGCACCTGGGGTTCCCTGTTCACCACATAATGGCCTTTCAGGGAGCGGACAGTGATCAATGTGGGGGATTTGATGTTCCGTTCTGAGAGCAGGTCCGTTTCCACAACTAGTTTCATTTCTGATGGCAATTCCCATAATTTGCCCGTTTTGCCCGGGATGACCCGGGTTACGCGCTTAGCTATGACAATGCCGTACATATTGGCCGAGTAAAAGATTTCTCCCCAGGAAAAAACGGCCATGTCACCCTGTTTGTTCCGGACTTCAATGTAAATATCCACCGGAGGCCAAAAATCTTCTTTGCTGGCCTTGTCCACTTTCAGAGTACTCAGGATATCGCACAAAGCATAACCGTCGTAACGGAAAGCTCCTTTAAAAGCAATGGAATCTCCCTCGGAACAGTAAACGGCTTCTTTTACGGTAACGGTTCTTAGTGGCAGCCGTGAGAGCTTTATTTCGGTTTCTTTTTCAACTTCCCCGTCAATCAGGAGTCTTTTGGGACCGGGTAGGGTAGTGTATGCCTCTCTGTTGAAATAATTATTGGATCCCGAGTTCCACACCAGTGTAGATCCGCTGATGGCATCCAGGTCAAGGGAAATACACGAAATTGTAAGGCTGCAGGATAATAAGACAGCCAACAGGGTAAGGAATGGGTTGTGTTTTGTTTTCATAGTCTTGGTATTGATCTGTTTCAACCTCCGCTTACAAGATGTATTATGTCCAGACGATCTGCATCCCGCACAAGGGTCAGAGTCCAGGATTCCCTGGGGATGAGCTTGCCGTTGAGCTTTACTATAAGCATTTTAAAATGAAACTGTTTTACATTCATGATTTGTGCAATGCTCATTTCTGCCGGAGGAAAGGTTTCTTTACGGTTATTCAGTGTGATGGTCATAGATCTTATAACGGTTATTCCTGTAATAAAAGCTCCAGGGCAAGGTCTGCCTGTATCATAGCTACCAGTATCACCCGCGGGGCCATCAAAGGTACAAGATTTTCATCGGTTTCCTGTTGATCACCACAAATGTAAAGATTGCCGGATTTTTGTACACGCAATTTTTGGGGGGAGCCGTACCCGGCCATTCCCGAACCCATGATCAGTGGTTTTGCGGGATAATGTGCTATCATCCACTCAGCAAACCATTTTTTTTCATCAGCACGGTCAAAAGCTTCAATAACCACGTCGCAGGAACCGAATAAAAGTCCGGCATTGTTCTCTGTGACGCGGCAATGGTACACCTTGGCCTCGGCCCGGGGGTTTATGCGCAGCAGGTTTTCCCTGAGTGCATCCACCTTGGGGCGTCCCACCTGGTCGGCAAAATAGAATTGGCGGTTGAGGTTGGCTTCAGAGACCGTATCGATATCGGCGATTATCAGCTTTCCCACACCGCTCCTCACCAGGGCCGATGCAACGTTGGAGCCCAGTCCTCCCGCTCCTGCAATACCCACGGTTTTTACACTAAGTATGGACACTATATTTTGCAATACAGTCATTTTCGCTATTTTTGCAATACAAATATACGATTAAAACAATTTTTATGGATACAAATACAGGCGACCGTAAAGTACTGGCCAGAATTCCCTATCACTGGAAACCACTGGATAAAGGATATTCGGACCAAAGCCTTTATATCAATCTGGATAGATTCACTATAGAAGTACGTCCTGTAGATCCGTTTGTCAAGGAAAAATTTGTTGGAGGCAAGGGATACGGGCTCAGAATGCTTTGGGATGCCGTTACACCGCAAACAAAGTGGAACGATCCCGAAAACGAGATCGTCATTTCCGGGGGACCTGTATGTGGGATTACTCAATATGCCGGTTCCGGAAAGAGTATTTGCGTGGGTTTATCCCCGCTGACCGAAAGGGTGGTGGATTCAAATGTGGGAGGCCATTTTGGGCCACACCTGAAATTTGCCGGCTTCGATGCCCTGGAAATCCAGGGAATAGCATCTCGGGAGGTTATCGTGTATATTAACGGTGTAGATCATGAGGTGGAATTTTTTGCTCCCCCGGAAGGCATGCATATAGATTCACACTTGCTGGCCGAGGAATTGCATGAAATGTTCTCGGTCAGCGAGAGTGACAAGCTGAACGTTTCGGTCGTATCTGCCGGTCAGGCCGCTGACTATTCTCTGGTAGGTATGCTCAATTTTTCTTTTTACGATATTAAACGTAAGAAAATCAGGTTAAAACAGGCCGGCAGGGGAGGACTGGGAACATTGTTGCGCCATAAGAATGTGCGAGCCATTGTGGCCCGGATACCCAAGGTCTCGGGCAATCTGAACAAGGTAGTGGATATGCCGGCCATATTGGAGAGAGGAAGGCGTTTCAATAAAGAAATGAACGATATGGATGACACTCAGTGCCAGATGCGTAAGGTGGGGACGGCTCATCTTATGGGTGTGATGGAGAAATACGACCTGCTTCCTGTGATGAATTTTAAATTCGGAGACCATAAAGATTGCCACAAGATAGATATGGAAGTGTGGAAGAAGCACTTTTCTCAGGGTATTCCCGACGGGTGCTGGCTGGGTTGTACCATGATGTGTTCCAAAGGAATAGATGATTTTGAATTAAGAACGGGCCCTTATAGAGGCACTAAAGTGCTCGTGGACGGGCCCGAATATGAAACAGCAGCTGCCCTGGGATCTAACCTGGCCATATTTGATCCCCTGTACGTGGCCGAGCAGAACTTTTACTGCGACACTTATGGGATCTGTACCATATCCTGGGGTAATATTATGGCCTTTACCATGGAATGCTGGGAGAACGGCATTCTGAACAAAGAGCGAACGGGAGGACTGGAACTTTCCTGGGGAAATGCTCAGGATGCACTGGAATGTATGCACCAACTGGCGCGGGGCGAGGGATTTGGCCTGATCGCAGGAAAAGGTGTTCGAAAAATGAAAGAAATGTTCATAGAAAAAGGGTGGGGAGATCCGGCTTTTTTGAAAGATATTGCCATGGAGAACAAAGGAATGGAATACTCCATGTATATTTCCAAGGAATCGCTTGCCCAGCAGGGAGGTTACGCCATGACCAACAAAGGGCCACAGCACGATGAAGCCTGGCTGATCTTCATGGATATGATCAACAACCAGATACCTACTTTCGAAGATAAAGCCGAGGCGCTCCATTACTTCCCGATGTTCAGGACATGGTTTGGCCTAGCCGGATTTTGCAAGTTGTGCTGGAACGACATAGAACCGGCCGACAATGCCCAGACCGATGAGCCGGCCAAGGTCCCGGAGCATGTGGATAATTATGTGACCGTTTTTAAGGCAGTTACCGGGAGGGAGTTCGACAAGGAGGAGCTGATCAGGATGTCTGAAAGGGTATACAATTTCCAACGGATCTTCAATATCCGGATGGGGTACGGCCTTCGTAAAGACGATGCGCAGCCATACCGTGCTTGCGGACCGGTGACCGAAGAGGAATACCTTTCCAGACAGGAACGCTACGACAAGCAATTAAAAGAAGAAGTTGGCATTGATCCCCGGGCTATGAGCCTGGACGAAAAACGCCGTTTTTTGCGACAATTCAGGGAAGATCGGTATGAGCGCTTGCTGGATGCCGTTTACAAACGCAGGGGATGGAACGCCAACGGCGTTCCCCGCGTTGAATTTCTGGAGGAGATAGGTATGGATCTTCCCGAACTGGTAGAAGTGGTTAAACCTTTACAGTAAGTCAACACTCCTTTTTATAAACGTGCTGAGGGATTCTCCCCTGAGCAAATTGTTGGCCAGCAGGGCCAGATCGCAAACCTGGCTTACCAAGTCTTTATCTTTTGTCTGACGGATCTTCTGAACAAGGGGGTGCTCAAAGTTTACCACCAGGTTGTATGACTCGGGCATGGTCCCCATGAAATTCATGCCACCGCCCAAAGCAGACATTTCCCGATAACGACGCATCCATTCACCCTGGGTTATGATTACCGGCAATTGCTGTGTCCCCATGTTTTCGAAACTTACCGTGAAGGTGGCTTCTTTAGGTAACACATCCTGGAAGAGGTCGCGCATTTCTTTTTCTTCTTCCTCTTTCATATCGGGTTTGGACACGTCTTCCTTTGGAATCAGTTTTTCCGGGGTATCAGAATCAACACGTACAAAACGTACGTCTTTCATCTTGGATTCCAGAAGGTTGACGAAGTGCGCACATAAGGGTGAATCGAGCAGTAAGACATCGTACCCCTTTTCTTTGGCTACGCTTATATAAGCGAATTGTTCTTCTTTGTTGGTAGCGTACAGATAGACCAGCTTGTTGTCCTTGTCTTTTTGATTGGATTCAATACATTGGGCATACTGGTCAAAGCTCAGGTATTTTCCATCGATATTCTTAAAAAGGGAGAACTTGGTGGCCCGTTCATAGAATTTCTCTTCTGTAAGCATTCCGTATTCGATGAAGAGTTTCAAATTATCCCATTTTTCTTCCAGTGCCGGACGGTCATTTTTAAATATTTCTTCCAGGCGGTCTGCCACTTTCCGGGTGATATGAGACGAGATCTTTTTCACATTGGGGTCGCTTTGCAGGTAACTGCGCGAAACGTTGAGCGGTATATCCGGCGAGTCAATGACTCCGTGCAGCAGGGTGAGGAATTCAGGTACTATATGCTCTACGTTATCGGTAACAAAGACCTGGTTGCAGTACAGCTGAATCTTGTTTCGTGTCACTTCCAGCTTATCCTTGATCTTTGGGAAATACAATACACCCGAGAGCTTGAAAGGGTAATCCACGTTCAGATGGATCCAGAAAAGCGGTTCTTCGGCCATGGGGTAGAGTTTACCGTAAAAAGATTTGTAGTCCTCGTCTTTCAGATCGGTGGGCTTTTTTGTCCACAAGGGATTCACGTCGTTGATGATCCTGTCTTTGTCCAACACTATTTCTTTGCCGTCCTTCCATTCCTTTTCTTTCCCGAAGGCGATTTCTACGGGCAGAAAACTGCAATATTTATACAATAGTTCATTGATCTTGCTTTCCTGGGCATACGATTCATGTTCGGAATACAGATGCAGGACAATGTCTGTTCCCCTGTCTTCCTTTTCGGTGTCTTCCATGGTGTACTCCGGAGATCCCTTACAGGTCCACCTGACAGCCTGTGAGCCTTCCTGCCAGCTTTTTGTTATGATCTCCACTTTTTTAGCTACCATGAAACTGGAATAGAAACCCAGTCCAAAATGACCTATAATATTATTCGCCTGATCCTTGTATTTTTCCAGGAATTCACCGGCACTGGAAAAGGCTATCTGATTGATATACTTATCCACTTCTTCGGCCGTCATGCCCACACCCCTGTCCGAGACGGTTATGGTGTGTTTTTCCGTATCGGAACTTATGCGTATGGTCATATCTCCCATTTCACCTTTGAAATCGCCTTTAGCAGCCAAAGCCTTCAATTTCTGTGTGGCGTCCACTGCGTTGGATATCAATTCTCTGAGAAAAATCTCATGATCAGAGTAGAGAAATTTCTTAATAACGGGGAAAATGTCCTGTGTTGTAACCCCGATTGTACCTTTATTTTTCATAATAGTTCCGTTGTAGATTTTATCTCAGGGTAAGTCAAAAACCATTCCAATGACGGAAGTTATGACTATTTGTCAGTATTGAAAAATTCAAGACACTGTTTCACAAGCCGTATTTGTTGTTCCTGATCCCGGAGCGTTTCCAGCGGAAAGCCAAGAATGACGGCTTTGTATTCTCCCTGATAGGCTACTCCGGCACTCAACCGGTTATCCCTGTACCTGAATATGGTAAAAGCTCCTTCTGCGGCCGGTTCAAAGGCATCGGGCGCTTCTACCGGATAGATATCGGGATTCAGTTCTGTACGGAATGAAAATATTGGGTCTGAGGAAGGGAGCCCATCATAAAAAGCACTGAAAGGCGACGGGGCCGCAATCACTTCTCCGGTCCGGGAAGCATGACCGCTGCGGTGCCTGATCTTAAGGATCTCACAGGCAAAACGTTCCGCAAGGGTGTCTTTTTCTGCTCCTTCCCGGATATCACTGGTTATGTATGATCCGGAGAGGAGCAAATTTCCACCGTTGTGGGCGTATTGAGCCAATTTAAGTTGCAGGGCAGCGGGCAGAGTCCTGAATTGAGCCCTGCCGGCCGATGTTCCGCCTCGCCTTACCTTTTTTTGTTTTCCCAGTATCAGATCTACGGCAAAGAAATCCTTTGCCTCTGTTTTGTGCTCCTCATTCGTGAAAGCCTGCAGACTGGAAGAGACATAGCTGTAACCCTCTTTGGCAAAGGAGTTTCCATGAATGATCGCAAAGTCGAAGGTATTGCCTGGTATCGAGCTTGTTTCCCAATTGGCGTGACTGGCTCCGAACCCGGGGGCATCATCATCCGACCAGTCCTGCCAGCGGCAGAATTCAAACTGGGAACCAGTATAGGATATGTCCTGCACGTAGGGTACTCCGTGATCTGCCCCGTCCAGGAATCCGGCATAGAGCGTATCTTCCGATGCAAAGTTGTCCGGGGCAGAAACACGTGTGAATCCATTGACGATCAATATTTTCCCTTTTTCCTGCCCGTCAGGTACCTTATATAGGCTGACTGTTTCGGAAGGAAAGCTTTCCCCTCCGCCGTTCACAGCTGTCACCCGGAAGCTGTAATGTTTACCCGGTTCGACCGGAATCTCGGCGTAATTATCGGAACAATAGATGGTTTTTATAAAAGGTTCTGACGGATCTCCTGTCCGGGTATACACAATGTATCCCATGGCTTTTGCCGTAGGTTCAAGGATGTCTTCGGTAGGAAGCCATGAGAGCGTGGCAGTCCGGCTGTCTTTCAGTTCCACTGCGATGCTGTTGACCGGCAGTGGCTGGACTATGTAGTCAAAACCCAGGGTGCTGCTCAAATAACGGAGCATTCCTTTATATATGGCACGGCTGACGGTAAAACGGAAAAGGGGATCGAGCCCATAACGCATGTCGGCAAAATTCTGGTGGGAAAGCAGTTCCAGGAGCATTGCCGGCACCTGGGGTGAACGGCTTTCGGAATAAGACCGGTTCCATATGGCCCGCCTTGTCCAGTCGGGGTTCCAAAGGGCACGTACATCATTGACAATTTGTGTTTGTACCAGATCTGTATAATCCCTGGAAGTCAGGCGACTGTGACCTGTAGGCAACAGTTCTGTTCCGTCGCTGTCGCGGGTATAGATGGCCAGCGTCCCTATAATGCTGTCGTTTTTAGTGACACCTGCGTCTGTATGAAAGGCAAAGGAAAGATCTATGGGTATTTTTAGTCCCGGATTACCGGGATGTTTTTCAGATCCGCCAGCCAGAACATTCACCCAGCGTCCCCTGGAGGAATAATCATCAATATAATCATTTTCCCCTTCGTAATATGTATATACGGAATCTGCAAAGCCTGCCCATTGCAGCCAGTAACGTGCACCTTCGGTAAACCTTGGATAATTACTCACCTGCGGGGAAATATCAATGTTCCCGTATGAGGCGAGGATGGCCGTATCCTGGACAAAACGCCCGATATTCCCCATACCGCCACCAAATTTCACAGCGTCTGCAGTCACTATGGCATTGACCTCGCGGCTTTCATTCGACAGAGTTACCTTGCCACTAACATTACGTCCCTGATCAAAAGTAAAAGTACCCAGATAGATCCATGTTCCCCCACCCATCTGCTGGTTAACGCGGAATACATCGGTACCGCCTTTGTGGTGAACGGTATAACGGGCATCCCGGGCACTTATGGGAAGGCTGGCATATGAAACGTAAACGGCGTATTGACCAGTGCAGGGAATGTCGGGGATCCATTCAGCGAATGCCGGCTGCATTACAGCCTTTTTATTCAGAGCGGGATTATGGGTGACGATCCTGCGATAGGTTCCCATACGGAAAGGATTGTCAAAGTGAGTGTATATTTTCTTTTTATGGGCAAAACCGCAGTTATCCTTTTCGTCGGTACGCCAAAGATAGGTTCCGCCCTGTTCGCTGTAACCGCTATCAGGGTCATCATTATCCACGATCACTTCGTGGATTTGTGTGTCCCGCTCACGGGGCAACAAAACCACGGCTCCTGCATTTTCCAGCATAGGTGTAAGGAATGGCAATACATAAGACATGGTATAGAGGTCTTCTACTGTTTGGAACAACCGGGCCCTTTGCCATTCCCACCTGGCCAGCTTCTGGTCATAATACAGTCCGTGACTTTGCCATAATGCAATATGCCTGTTTTGCAAACCATTGGTGATTTCAAAAGACTTGTTTTCCCTGGTCACCAGAGGTGTGGGACCCAGGTCCGGCCACTGGTGTCTTTTATGTTGCCGGGCATCTTTTTTCATCTGTGATATAGCATCCAGTTTTTCCAGATTGATCGTTGCCTGGCGTTTTTCAAGTTTTTCTTGCAGGGCAATCTCCTGCGGAGTACCCATTTTGGGTTGAATTTTGGCAGGGGATCTTTTATCTATGGCAATAGCAGCCTCATATGTCTTTATATTCTTTTTCAACTGATCTGGGCCAGGGGGCTTGTGACGGGGATCGAAATAGGCAGGTATGAGTTCTTCCAGTTCTTTGTTGTCGGTTCTAACCTTCAGGGTATAGTATTTATATTTTAAGGGGAGGAAATGACGGATGGTCAGCAAGACAAGATCCACTTTTTCTTTCCTGACCGGATATTCGGCCATCCCGGAGGTGAAATTGAATGTAAGGCGTTGATGTTTGTCGTCATGCTGAATATTCAGGATACTGATGTCTGAAATGCGCATTACCCCGTCTGAAAGAATGATTTTAAGCGAATCTGTAAGTTTTGCTGTGGAAAGGCTATCCAGGAGCGGGTAAAATTCCTGGTTCTGTGCGTTGGCAGAAAAAATGAATAAAGTTGTGATAATTGCCAACAGAATGGTCCGTTTTCTCATTGCATAAGTTTTATAGAAAGGACAAATATAATAACTTTGTGTACATGAAAATGCGCGTACCATTGCTGATGCTTGCCTTTGGCCTGATACTCCTGCTATTGTTCAGGCTTTTCCCGGGTTTTATGGATACGGTATACTCTGGTTTCATATACAAGCTCTTGGCACAGGGAGTCTCGTCGGTCATGGCGCTGATCCCTTTTTCCATGGCCGAGATCATTCTGTTTTTTCTGCTTCTCTCACTGGTATATTATATTATCAAAGGTGTAGTTCAGCTGTTTGTGAGACCCTTTGCACAGGTTTGGCGTATCTGGAAGGGCTACCTGATGCGCTTGGGATCGCTTGCCATCACGGCTATTGCAATATTTTTGTTTACATGCGGGCTGAATTATCACAGGCTTCCGCTTGAAGACCACCTGGGATATGTTGTAGAGCCGTCATCTACCGGAGAACTCTGTGCCCTTGCCGCGCATGTGGTGGATCTGACGAACTGTGCCGCCGCCTATACCAGGCGCACCCCTGAAGGGGCTTTGAACCCCGATTATACATTTGATCAGTACAGGAAATCGGTTATGAAGGCCTATGATTCGCTCTCTGTTACCACAGATCTGAAAGTGGGCGGTCATTTTCCTTCTGTTAAACCGGTCATGGCATCTAGGGGTATGTCGCATGCATTTGTCATGGGTTTCTTCTTCCCATGGACCTTGGAAGCCAATGTGAACAAAGATGTGCCAGCTTTCTGGATTCCCGCCCTGATCGCTCACGAACAGGCTCATGTCCGTGGATTTATGCGTGAGGACGAGGCTAATTTTCTGACGTATCTGATCGCGCGTCATACAAACAATATGGAATTAAAATATTCCTGTTTGCTGCATTCACTCAATTATCTGCTTGGCGCTGTCCATAAAGCTGTTCCGGAAAAATACGGGGAAATAGCAAAAGCTCTTTCTCCCCGCGTGGTTTATGATCTGAGACAAAACCATGCTTACTGGGAGCCTTTCCAGTCTTCTTTTTCCACCATTTCACAACAGGTCAATGATGCCTATCTGAGAGCAAACGGACAAAAGGATGGTGTTTCCAGCTACGGGAAGGTAGTCGATCTGATGATCGCCGATTATAAAATTTTTCGAGAACAGGTGCAACAAAATCCCGATGACTCCGTTTATATAGGTGAAGGCACCTTTTAGCGGAACAAATATGAACCAGACAGCCCTTTACAGGGATTACCACAGACCTATATACCACACGTGTTTACGCATTTTACGATCTCCCATGGATGCGGAGGAGTGTATGCAGGATGCGTTCATGAAGTTATTCACCCAGGGAAAAATGCACTTCATCAACAACAAGGCCTGTTATGCCTGGTTGCGCAAAGTGGCCGTCAGGGGTGCCATTGACCGCCTTCGTTCTTTGGATTTTCAAATGTCAAAGCATGCCGAACCCATTGATAGCAAAGTGGTCAGGAATACCTCCGCCGGTGAAGAAGCAGATTTATGGCGGTTCCTTGAAGAAGAAGGGGATGATGCCAGGAAGGTGCGTATTATCAGGGAACAGCTGGAGACTCTTCCTTCCGGATACAGGACCATATTGAGCCTTTACCTCTTTGAGGGATATGATTTTGATGAGATTGCCGAGATCACAAAACTGCAGCCTGCAACGGTCAGAAGCCAGTACAGCCGGGGCCGCAGGAGACTGCAGGAAGAAATTCAGTACATTATATATGGATAAGTTAAGATCTTACATTCAGAACAACAAAGACCTTTTCGAGCCGGAATCTCTGCCCGAAGGGCACGAACTCCGCTTCTTGGAACGACTAGCTGAATATCCTCCCCCCAAAAAATACATCAGATATAAGTATTTGATATATATATCTGTGGCAGCCTTACTTCTATTAGTGATCGCAATAGGAGTGCGCTTTCTCAAAGAAGATCCCGTGACAAGTCTTTTTGCCGATCCTTGTACGGGTGAATCCTATTCATGCTATTACGACCAGATAGTGAAACTTTCGGACCAGATTGAATACAACACCAGAACCTTCCCCAAATACAAACGGCAGGAGATCCTGATGAACATGGAATCCATACTGCCTGTTTCTTCCGAAGATTTTTCCGAGATGCTTCCGGCCGAAATATCCGGCAAAGATGCAGAACGCTTAAAGAAAGAATATTATCAGCGATTATATGAAGGAATGAAAGAGATCGCCTCATTGACAAATTAATCTTAATTAACCATGAAACCAAGAACAGTCTTATTATCAATCATGTTGTTTTCATCCACCCTCCTTGTGGGACAAAACTACGTCAAAAGGAGTTATGACCTGGAGGCTTTCAGTGAAATAAACGCTTCGTTTATATACGAGATCGATGTATACAGGGGAGACTCCCATACCCTCGAGCTAGATATACCCGAAGAATTACAAGACGATCTGGAAATCAGGGTCACGAACAACACACTAAACCTGGGTGTGACCAGGAAGGAATGGTGGCGTACTGCAAAAAGTGCCCTCGGAAACAGGTATAAGGTCAAGGCGCGTGTTATCATGCCCGTACTGGAAGGTATTGAATTGTCCAACTTGGCATCCCTCTATATGCGTGACGGATTTACCCCGGCCAATTTTTGGGTCAGGATGACCGGGGCATCCAACGCTACAGTGAATGTAATGACACATGCAGCAAATATTGATATTAACGGGGCTTCAACATTAGAGATTAGCGGATTGGCTACAATAACAAAAGCTTATGTCAACGGAGCATCCACATTGCTGTACAAGCAGGAAACAGAGCAGATAGAACTACAGGCAGGCGGAGCATCGACCGTGATTATGAAGGGGAGTTCCATAAGTGCAGGTCTGACAGTTTCGGGTGCCAGTCAGATCAAAGCTGCGGACTTTATCACAGAAAAAATGGATCTCAGATGTTCGGGCGCTTCCGGGGCCGATGTGCATGTTTCCGGAAAGATAGGAGTTACTGCTGTTGGCGCTTCGAGGGTGCATATTAAAGGAAACCCGGGATTCACCAAAACAGTATCGCGTGGGGCTTCTTCCATAAACACATATTAATATATAGTATTACTTAAAATAACTGATTTAAAAAATTATGAAAAAGATAGTTGTAATCGTGATAATGTCTTTTTTGTGTACTGCCGCGCAGGCACAAAAAGGATCTCTTGAAAAACGCGATTTCCAAATCGGGGCTTTTACCGGCCTGGAACTGTCCGGGGTTATGGAGGCTACGGTGGAACATTCTGCTTCTCATACGCTTTCCATAGAAACATACAGCGATGTGTTTGATTACCTTGATGTGAAAGTCAGGGGCGGGATCCTACAAATCGGATTTAAAAACGGAGGTTTACCACGTGCTATACAACGAAAATACAGGAATTTGGAGATCTTATGTAAAGTAACACTTCCTGAGCTTAACTCGTTGGGATTGAGCGGTGTAACTAAAGTTTATGTAAAAGATAATTTTAAAACCGATAGGATGAATATAGAATTGTCCGGAGTGACTAAAGCTGATTTGCTGTACATGACCTGCCATGACCTAGACATTGAAGTATCGGGGGTGTCTGAACTCAAGATGAATGGGGAGGCAGAACAGGTCAATATGGAGATCAGCGGAGCATCAAAAGGATTTTTCGTTTTCGAAGGAAAATCCATTACCTTTGCCGATATTGGGATCAGTGGAAGCGGAAATGTCACCTTGAAGGGAAAAGCCATCCGTTCCTCCCTGGATATCAGTGGTGCTGCAGGTTTCGAAGGCCGTGAATTTGAAGTAGAAGCAATGAAAGCAGCAGTGAGCGGAGTGGGTAAAGCCCAAGTTAGCGTACTGGGATCCCTCGAGCCGGAAGTATCAGGTGCGGCCAAGTTACGCTATAACAGGAATGCCAGCCTGAGAAACGTGAAGACCAGCGGGGCAGCTCAATTGACATCCTACTAAAGATTAAATAATGACTGCAAAAGAAATTCACGAAAAAATTCTGGTTGCAGATTCACATTGCGATACACCCATAATGCTCAGAAGGTACGGTCTGGATATAGGCCGGAGATCCGATACCGGTCACGTGGATTTTGTACGAATGAAAGAAGGAGGCGTTAACGCTTCTTTCTTTGCTATATATGTCTCCAACAAATGGGAACCTTATGAGTGCACCTTCAAGGCATTGGAAGCACTGGCCTCGGTCCTCGACGTACTGGACCGTTATCCCTCCATGGCAGCTCTGGCAACCGATGCCCGTACTGCCAGGGAACTGAAGGAGCAGGGCCGGATTGCCATATTTCTGGGTATGGAGAATGCCGGTCCCATCCATAAAGACCTGTCCCTGTTGCGTTTATTTCACAGAATGGGAGTTCGTTACATCACCCTGACACACGCCAGAAACAACGAGGTTTGTGACAGTTGTGCCACCAAAGAGAAAAGGTGGCACGGAGTAAGTCCTTTTGGCCGGGAGTTGATCGCCGAGATGAACCGCCTAGGTGTTCTGGTGGATGTAGCTCACATTTCAGATGACGCCTTCTACGATGTACTGAAGTATTCCACAAAACCTGTAGTGTCCACGCATTCCTGCTGTAGAGCTTTATGTGATGTACCCAGAAATCTTACAGATCAGATGATTAAAGATCTTGCGGCACATGGTGGAGTAATGCAGATCAATTTCAATCCCCCGTTCCTTGACAAGGATTATTCTCTTGCTGTTGCACCTTTGCTGGATGCCTATGAAGAAGCAGAGGAACATTTCAGGGAAAACCCAGTGGCAAACGAAAAACGCATGAAAGAGGCAAAAAAGGACTTATTTGCACTTCCCAGACCTTCTTACAAAAGAGTAGTTGATCATATAGATCATGTTGTATCACTGGTAGGTTCAGACCATGTGGGGATAGGCTCTGATTTCGATGGCATAGAGGTTTGCCCGGTAGGACTTGAAGACATATCCCGCCTTCCTGTCCTGACGGAAGAATTGTGTGCCAGAGGCTATTCGTTTACAGACATTGAAAAGATCATGGGCGGAAATTTCCTGCGGTTGCTATAGCCAACCCGCTTTACGCATGATATGTTCGACTTTTTCTACTGTTGCTTTCAACTCAAAATCTCTGGTGGAAAAAATCAGCAGCAGGGTTTCTGTCCGGGGGTACCTGCCTGCATAGGTCTTAAATCCTCCGTTGCTTCCCGTGTGATAGATCTTTGGATCACCGTTGGTATGTGATATGAACCATCCGTAGCCGTATCCGGTATCTGGGATATTTGTCATGATATGAGCAGTATGGGCTTTTTCTTTCATTTCCGGTCCAATTATCGTATTGTTTCTCAAGGCGTATTCCCACTGTGCAAATTCATCGGTAGAAGTATAGAGGGCCCCGTCCGCTTTGGATGCAAAGAAAGCGGTTTCACCATAGTCGTATTCTTCCCAGGCACCTGTTTGTGCATTCAGACGGTATCCGTGAGCCATTAGGGGAATATTCCTGCCTTCCTCAAAATATAAAGTATTTAACATGCCTGCAGGCTGGAACAGTTTTTTCTTCATGTACTCTTCGAAAGGTAATCCCGAGGCCTGTTCAATTACCGTATATAATAACTGATACGTGGGGTTTATGTATTCATAGGAAGATCCCGGGGAAAAATTCAAAAAACTAAGGGTGTCGAGGTAGGAATATGACTCCACATCGGTGGAACGGTAAAGGTATAGACTGTCGGTGCGCGGCCTGACGTCCGGTATCCCGGAAGTGTGGGATAATAAGTGTGTCAGGGTAATGTCATGGAAAAATGCCGCCTGGAATTGTGGAAAAAATTTGGAAACGGGATCGTCCAGTGACAATTTTCCTTCTTCTGCCAGTTTCAGTGTCGCCACAGCTGCAAATTGTTTAGAAACCGAAGCCAGGCAAAAGAACGTGGAAGGCGTTACCGGAGCGGGGGGATCTATCGTAGCTAAACCATATCCGTTCCTGAAAACGATCCGGTCATTTTTTAATACCAAAACGGCTCCGCCTGGTTGATCGGCAGGCCACATTTGTGTGAACAACTCGTCCAGGACCTCAATGGCCTCATGTTCGCGGTCATTGCAGGAAACCAAAACAAGTAATAAGACTGAAAAAAGCAAAAATGTCCATTTTTTATACATAAAGTAAAAGTTTAAGTGATTATCTCTGTTTCAAATACTTCAATACCTTACTGACAAATCCGGGGCCTTCATAAATGAACCCGGTATAGATCTGTACCAGAGATGCACCGGCATCGAGTATCTCTTGTGCATCCTGAGGAGACATGATACCTCCAACACCGATTATGGGCAGATTACCCTCCGTCCTGGTGTGGATATACCTGATAATAGAAAGTACCTTTTTTTTCAGGGGCGCACCGCTCAGACCGCCTTCCCCAATAGTCTCGAGCTTTTCTTTCTCTGTGATCAATCCGTCTCTCGATACTGTTGTATTACAAGCAACTACACCGTCAAGACCTGATAACAATATCAGTTCAATCAATTGATCGAGCATATCGGTGGACAGGTCAGGCGATACTTTCAGCAGGATAGGCCGGTACACGTCGCAGTATCTGCGGATCTCGGTCAGGTGTTTTGTGATTTTTCTCAGGTTTTCAACCGTCTGAAGGTTGCGCAGGTCTTTCACATTGGGACAGCTTACGTTGATTACAAAATAATCCACATAGTCGTACAATTGGGCAAAAGTCTTTTCAAAATCCTTGTAAGCCAGGTCATTGGGAGTAGAAGTGTTTTTGGAAATGTTTCCTCCGATGATCACCCTCGGTTTATCATGCTGGATGTTGCGGACGATTTTTTTTACTCCCGAATTATTAATACCCATTCTGTTGATCAGGGCTTTATCCTTTACCAAACGGAAACTTCTGGGCTTGGGGTTTCCTTCCTGGGCAGCCAGAGTAACAGAACCTATCTCTACAAAACCAAAGCCCAGGTCGGCCAGTTGGTTATATACTTCGGCATTCTTGTCCAAACCAGCGGCAAGTCCCACTGGATTGGGAAAATCCAAACCCAAGACCTGTCTTTGGAGTGTAGTTGATCTGAAGGAAAAAAAGGTTCGCAACAACTTGCCTCCCAGAGGAATGTATTTAAATAGTGAGAGTGCCCTGAAAGCGAGCTTATGGGCTGTTTCTGGCGGAAAAAGGAATAACAGGGGCCTGAATATGCGATACATATGTTATCCGTAGTTAATGAAACAAATATACAGGTTTAATTCCAACCTGCAATTCAGAATTGCATATCGCCCGGAGAATACTCGGTAAATGTATTATCCGAATAGAAAAACAAAACTTTAACAAGTTTATGCTCTTCTTCAGATGATGAGTTATAAGTGTCAGTATGTAAGATCTTTTCATCCGGAGTATTTGCTTCTTTACCGTTCTCTCCGGGGATTGCGAACGGGGCAGTAGCGGGAGCAGGCATTTCTTCCTGAGTGAAAAGAGTCGCTGTTTTGATCTCTTTGTACATTTTGCCTTTTCCGGTAATAAACCATTCTGCATTGAGCGAGGGATAGGAAAGAAGCATTTTTTCCATGAAGTCAAATCCAGGTTTATTTCTACCGGACAAAATGTGGGATACACCGGACCGCTGGATACCTATCTGATCGGCAAAACGCGAAGGAGATAGGTTTTCTGCCTGTAAAAATTGCTGTAAACGTGTCCTCATGATTGTAAACAAATTTTTACAAATGTAATATAAAATATGTTCACATATGTAACATTGGTACATAATACATTTGTAAACCACAAGAGAATACGTTTGTAAGAAAACATCTCATATACATCTATTTAGATTGTTTTTACAAAGTATGCATATAATTTATTTTTACTTTAAATAAAATGTATAAAAAACTGGTAATAAGGTTAATAAGGATGAATAATGATTGATTTATTGATATTTAACCGTAAAACCAGAGAAATAACTTATATTATAGATGTAGATAAAAATTTTAATTAACTGGGTAACAAATATATAGCAAATAAATTATTAGACGTTTAATTTTGTAACTCGGGAGATTATGCAACGGGGGAGAATCCCGTTGAATTATAATCTAAAAGTTTACATAAGTATAAAGTATATTTCACATAAGTAATTTACAAATGTAAAATACAACTTAAAGCAATACTTTAAATCGGATTTTCCCAAATTACCATACCTTTGTTTTCATTTATGGAATCATTTCATTTTCCTATTCCCGGAATCCGGATAAGTGATTACACTTACCAGCTGCCCGAGCACCGTATAGCCCGCTATCCGTTGCCTGTCCGTCATGATTCAAAGCTTTTGGTTTACAAGGAAGGAAGTATTTCAGATTACCATTTCCTGGATTTGCCGTCATTGTTACCTGAAAACACCCTGCTGGTATTCAACAATACCCGTGTAGTTCCCGCCAGATTGTTTTTCAGAAAGGAAACAGGAGCCATTATTGAGGTATTTTGCCTGGAACCTGCATCCCCCGCAGAATATGTCCTGGCATTCTCCCAACATGCTTCATCAACTTGGTATTGTGCTGTGGGAAATGCCAAAAGATGGAAAACAGGACATTTACCCTTGTATAATCCGCATAATGATCCCGGTCTGTCCAGGCTGGGGCTTTCTGCGAGCCTCCTGGGTCAAGAGGCAGACAGGTATCTGGTTCGTTTCAGATGGCTGGCTGATCTGCCATTTTCTCAAGTGCTTGAGACTTCAGGAAGGGTGCCCATCCCTCCTTATTTGAAAAGAGATGCAGAAAAATGCGATCTGGAACGCTATCAGACCATATATGCTCGAAACAGGGGGTCGGTGGCAGCTCCGACTGCCGGGTTACATTTTTCGGAACAAGTGCTGCGGGAACTGCAGCAAAAGAGGACCGAAATAGCGGAACTGACTTTACATGTAGGGGCCGGAACATTCAAACCGGTCAAAACTCCTTATATCCGGGACCATATCATGCACAGTGAACCATTTAGGGTTACCCGTGAATTTCTGCAGCGTATCATCGCACACAACGGGCCGGTAGTTTCTGTCGGGACCACTACCTGCCGCTGCCTCGAGAGTCTTTATTACCTGGGTCTTCAGGCTGCAGCAGGGAGGGATCCGTTATTTGTGGGGCAGTGGGAACCGTATGTCACCTCCGGACAGCTGACTTACAAGGAGGCTCTGGAGCATCTGTGTGCCTACATTGATACCAGGGGAAGAGAGTATCTAGATGCCTCCACACAGATTATCATGGCTCCCTCTTACAGGTTCCTTACCACCGATATTTTGATCACAAATTACCATCAGCCGAATTCTACATTGCTTCTTCTTGTGGCCGCCCTGATTGGTGAAAGCTGGAGGAATGTTTATGATCATGCCCTGGCAGGGGATTACCGTTTTTTAAGTTACGGGGATTCCTGTATGCTTTATAATCCCAAAACACAGAAATATAAGTAGTTATTTCGATATGCAACTAATGTGTGTTATTATATAACACAGAAGTTGTATATTATTGTATTTAACTAATAAACAGGGTTTAAAAATTTAAAAATAAGAATCTACCCCCAAATCCTCGTAAGTCTGTTTTAATGCCTTTTCATCGTCGGAAATAATGAGCATTCTGTCCCCGATCTGTATCTCTGTATTGCCTCTTGGAATAAAATAGGAACCGCTTCTTTTGACCATTACAACGAGTGTTTTATCGGGGAGTGGAATATCCATCATCCGGTTCCCGAACCTAAGACTTTCTTTTGTGACGATCACTTCGCTCATGGCTGATTTGATATCTTCGGAAAACTCCATTTCGAATTCAGACTTGCCTTTCTTTTTCTGCGGGTAAGAAAGGTGCAGTTTCCTGGCTACCCAGGGAATGGAAGTTCCCTGAAGCAGGAGGGAAAGAATGGTGATGAAAAAGACGATATTGAAAAGGGTGTCCGCATCCGGGATTTCGTACAGGAGCGGATAAGTTGCAAAAATAATGGGAACGGCTCCCCGCAGACCCACCCAGCAGGTGAAAATCCGGGACTGCATGGTCATTAGCCTGAATGGCCATAAAGACAGTAGTACAGCGACCGGACGGGCAAAGATGATCATAAATATTCCCACCAGCAGTCCGATTCCGGCAACGGGCCACAGCTCGGATGGATTGACCAGTAAACCCAGGGTAAGGAACATAATAATCTGTGATAGCCATGTAAGACCATCAAAAAAATTTCGTACCGTCTTCTTGTGCAGAAAGCGGGCATTCCCTATAACCAGTCCTCCTACGTAAACAGCTAAAAAACCGTTTCCCTGTATAAGATCTGTGAAAGAATAAATGAATAAGCAAAACGCCAGGATTAGTATTGGATAAAGGGAATCATTCTCAATATTGGATTTTCTCAGGAAAAAGGTGCAGAGCTTTCCCAGCAGGTATCCGGCAAGGCCACCTGCGATCATTTGGTAGAAGAACATTACAACCACATACCATATCTTAGCTTGGCCGGAAGTCAGGATAACCTGGATCATGGTTATGGTCAGCATATATGCCATGGGGTCGTTACTCCCACTTTCCAGCTCCAGAAGCGGCCTTAGATTATGCTTCAGTTTGAGACCCTTAGATCTGAGGATGGCAAATACCGAGGCAGAATCTGTCGATGACATCAGGCTGCCCAGGAGCAAACAAACCGGGAAAGACATCTCTAAACCCGGTAAAAATAAGGATAGAAGGTATATAAAAGAACCGGTCAGCACAGCTGTCAGCAAAACTCCAAGCGTGGCCAAAACGATTCCCTGAGCGGCGACCGGTTTGATCTCTTGGAATTTGGTATCCATGCCTCCTGAAAAAAGGATAATGCTCAAAGCGACTACACCTATGAACTGGGCCGTTTTCTGACTGGTGAACTGCAGTCCCAGTCCATCGCTGCCAAAAAGCATACCCACCATTAGAAAGAGAAGGAGGGTAGGAACTCCGAATTTGTAACCGGTCTTTCCTGCAAGCAAACTGAAAAATAAAAGTATGGACCCTATCAGAAGTATATTTTCAGCAGTAATTATCATGGTTTATGTTTTAATTTGTAAAATTAAGACTTTTTTATCGAGTAATTTGTAAGCATTCGTTATATTTGTAAATTAATTACTTAATAAAAATTCATCCGTTATGAGCAAGCAAATATCATTGCAGGAAGCCGTTTTACATGTAAAAACGGGCATGTCCGTTATGGTCGGCGGATTTTTGGGAGTAGGTAGTCCCCATCGTATGATCGATGCGATCCTGGATACCGGAATCAAAGACCTTACCATCATTACAAATGACACGGCATTTGCTGACAAGGGGGTTGGAAAGTTGATAGCTGCCCGTAGGGTCGTCAAAGTCATTACGAGCCATATTGGGACAAATACCTCTACCGGAGAGCAATACCATGCAGGTGAACTGGAAGTGATATTTGTTCCGCAGGGGACACTTATAGAACAGATCCGCTGTGCCGGGGCCGGACTTGGAGGCATACTCACACCTACGGGATTGGGCACTGTAGTTGAAATTGGAAAGGAAGTGATCCATGTGGATGGAAAGAATTACCTGCTGGAAAAACCGCTTAAAGCCGATGTCGCTCTTTTGGGTGCCAGCATAGCCGATGAGGAAGGTAACCTGTATTTCAAAGGGAATTCCCGCAATTTTAACTCTATAATGGCCATGGCCGCAGACCTGGTGATTGCCGAGGCCAAAGAGATCGTAAAAACGGGAAGTATACTTCCCGAGAACGTACATACACAATCGATTTTTGTGGATTATATAGTAAGATAACAACAACAATATAAAACAAATCATTATGTCACAGAAGCTTAAACTGAAACTCTCCGAAAAAATGTATGAAGATGCCCTGAAAATCATTCCGGGGGCTATTGCAGGTATCCGCCGTCCGTATAATTTTGTGCCGGGCGAATATCCCATTTATTTTGACCATGCCAAAGGGGGTAGGGTTACCGATGTGGACGGGAACGAATACATTGATATGCTTTGCGCATACGGGCCCATTATCATTGGTCACCGGGAAGAAGAAATAGACGATGCGGTTATTGAACAAATGCGGAACAAAGGTTTTTGTTTCTCCCTGACACAACCTGTACAGAACAGACTGGCTGAAAAGCTCATAGAACTTATCCCATCGGCAGAAATGGCCGTTTTTGTCAAAACGGGTTCCGATGCCACCAGCGTTGCCATCAGGGTTGCCCGTGCCAATACGGAAAGAACAAAGATCATCCGCTGCGGTTACCACGGATGGCATGACTGGTGTGTGGAGGTCAAGGGGGGGATTCCCAAAAAACTATGGGAAGATGTGTATGAATTCCATTACAACCAATTGGACGAGCTGGAAGACCTGATGAAGCAGCACGGCGATGACATGGCCGCCATTATCATCACACCGGTAGGACATCCGCTGGCAGAAAAGGTACAGATGCCTGCACCGGGATTTTTGGAAGGCGTCCGTGCCCTGGCCGACAAATACGGTACCATCCTCATTTTTGACGAGATCCGCAGCGGTTTCCGTTACGATCTGGGAGGTGCCCAGAAATTGTTTGGTGTGACCCCCGATCTGTCCGTCTTCGGAAAAGCCATGGCCAACGGCTATCCGATTGGTGCCGTCGTGGGTAAGGAAAGATACATGAAAGTGCTTGCCGATAAGGTATTCCTGTCATCCACCTTTTTTCCAAATAGTCTGGAGCAGGTAGCAGCCCTTAAAACAATCGAGATCCTGGAGAGGGATAATATATTGGAGAAAGTGAGACAGAAAGGAGAACTTTTTGGAAAAAAACTGAACGAGATCGTGAAAAACGTCCCCTACGAGGTTGAAGTATCGGGGATTCCTCTGATGCCTTTTATTACCTTTAAAAGAGATCCCGGCAACGTGTACAAAAAATTACGTCCCGGTTTCTACACAGAATTGATCAGGCGGGGCGTATTCCTGCAACCTTATCATCACGGATATGTTGCCTACCGTCATACTGACAAGGATATTCTCTATGCTGCCGATATGGTAGAGGAATCATTCAGGGAGTTGAAAAAATACATTTGATATAAAAAATCAGAGCATCATGGACAAATTGATCATTACTGCTGCCATTTGTGGCGCTGAAGTACTCAAGGAGCACAACCCTGCGGTCCCTTATACCGTAGAGGAATGCGTACGTGAAGCCCGTTTGGCCTTCGATGCCGGAGCAAGTATCATCCATTTACATGTACGTTACGATGACGGTACGCCCACCCAGGACAAGGAACGTTTTCGTGTAATCATGGAAGCCATCGTTAAGGCATGTCCGGGTATTATCATACAACCTTCTACCGGTGGGGCCGTTGGCATGACAAACGATGAACGCTTGCAGCCTACCGAGTTGAACCCCGAAATGGCCACCCTGGACTGTGGAACGCTCAACTTTGGAGGGGACGAGATATTTGAAAACACAGAGAACACAATCAAATATTTCGGTCAGCGCATGATAGAGCGCGGAATCAAACCCGAGTTGGAAGTCTTTGACAAAAGTATGATAGAGATGGCCCTGCGTTTACACAAGAAAGGATATATCCTCAAACCCATGCATTTTGACTTTGTTATGGGTGTGAACGGCGGGATAGGGGGTTCTCTCAGGGATTTTGTGTTTCTGCGCGGCAGCATCCCTCACGATGCCACCTATACAGTGGCCGGACTGGGTCGTTATGAAATGTCTCTGGCCACAGCCGCTATCATTGACGGAGGACACGTCAGGGTAGGATTCGAGGACAACGTCTATTTATCCAAAGGTGTCCTGGCACAGTCAAACGGGGAACTGGTAGCCAAAGTGGTGCGTCTGGCACGGGAACTGGGTCGCGATATTGCCACGCCCGACGAAGCACGTCAAATCCTAAACCTGCCCCAAAGGCAATGAAAATAATTCAATTATTATTAACACTGATCGCAAATGAAAAAAGGTAACAAATATGGTCTCCACCGCGTCATCGAGCCCAAAGGTGTTCTGCCGCAGCCTGCCAATAAACTGGATAACAACATGGACGAAATCTATGATAACGAAATCCTGATAGACGTCAGGACATTGAACATAGACTCGGCCAGTTTCACACAGATAGAAGAACAAGCCAGAGGCGACAAAGCCAAAATTGCCGGAATTATGATGGATATCGTTGCAAAACAGGGAAAACACAGGAATCCCGTGACAGGATCAGGAGGTATGTTGCTGGGGGTCGTAGAGAAGATAGGAGATGCCCTGGCAGGAAAAACAGATCTGAAAGTGGGCGACAAAATAGCCACGCTGGTTTCCCTTTCCCTTACACCGCTGCGTATTGACAAGATTAAGGATATCCGGCCCGATATTGATCAGGTGGACATAGATGGTAAAGCCATTCTCTTTGAAAGTGGCATATACGCCAAAATACCCGATGATATGCCCGAAACGCTGGCACTGTCTACACTGGACGTGGCAGGCGCACCTGCCCAGACAGCCAAGCTGGTAAAACCGGGCGATACAGTGCTGATTATCGGAGCCGGAGGAAAATCGGGAATGCTTTGCAGTTATGAGGCAAGGAAAAGGGCAGGCGTCACCGGCAAGGTAATAGGTCTTTGTCATAGCGAGCGTTCTACTAAACGCATGGTGGACCTGGGATTTTGTGATCACGTTTTCTCTGCAGACGCCACACAGCCTGTAGCCGTGCTTGAAAAAATCGAGGAACTTACAAACGGGCAGCTGTGTGATATAACTATTAATAATGTGAACATTCCCGATACCGAAATGACTTCCATCCTTTGCACCAAAGACACGGGATTGGTCTATTTTTTCTCTATGGCCACCAGCTTTACAAAGGCTGCACTGGGCGCAGAAGGTGTGGGTTCCGATGTCACTATGATCGTAGGTAACGGGTATACAAGAGGTCACGCCGAGATCACCCTTCAATTACTCAGGGAAAGTGAGAAACTCCGCAAGATTTTTACAGAACTGTATGCGTCGTAATTAAATCCTATATATGAAAGAATCAAGAAGAAAACAATTATTTCCCGGTGTGACGGACCAGGAATGGAATGACTGGAAGTGGCAGATAAGGAACAGAATCGTTAACCTGGAGCAATTGAGAAAGTACATCACGCTGACACCCGAAGAGGAAGAAGGTGTACAACAGTCACTCAAAATGCTCCGCATGGCCATTACCCCGTATTACCTGAGTCTGATAGATCCGGACGATCCCGATTGTCCCATCAGGAAACAGGCAATTCCTTCCATTAAGGAAACGTACCGTTCTCCGGCAGACCTGGTGGATCCTCTTCATGAAGACGAGGACTCCCCGGTACCGGGATTGACACACAGGTATCCCGACCGGGTGCTTTTCCTGATTACGGACCAGTGTTCCATGTATTGCCGTCATTGCACCAGGCGGCGTTTTGCAGGCCAGAAGGACCATGAAGCCTCGGGAGACAGGATACAGGAAGCCATCAATTACATTGCGCGCACTCCTCAGATAAGGGACGTTCTTTTGTCAGGAGGGGACCCGCTGACCATGAGCGACTCCCGCCTGGAATCGATCATATCGCGCTTAAGGAAGATTCCCCACATCGAGATCATTCGCATTGGCACACGTACACCTGTAGTCTGTCCGCAAAGGATCACGCCTGAGCTCATGGAAATGCTTAGAAAATATCATCCTATCTGGATCAACACACATTTCAACCATCCTAACGAAGTGACCCCAACGTCAAAAGCTGCCTGCGAAAGGATGGCCGATGCAGGCATACCGGTAGGTAATCAGAGCGTACTGCTGCGTGGTGTGAACGACTGCGTTCACATAATGAAAGATCTGGTGCATAAGCTGGTGATGATACGCGTACGTCCTTATTACATATACCAGTGTGACCTTTCTCTTGGACTTGAGCATTTCAGGACTCCCGTTTCCAAAGGGATAGAGATCATTGAAGGACTGCGCGGACATACCTCGGGATATGCCGTGCCCACCTTTGTGGTAGATGCTCCCGGGGGAGGGGGCAAAATTCCTGTAATGCCCACATACGTGATCAGTCATTCACCGGGCCGGATGATTTTGCGTAATTACGAAGGAGTTATCACAACATACACCGAGCCTGCGGATTATAAAAATGAATGTCATTGCAAAAATTGCAATGAAAAAGTACCGCTGGAAGGTGTATCCGGCATTTTGCAGGGACAGCAGTTATCTTTGGAACCATCTTATCTGCAAAGAAAAGAACGTAATCACAAGAAGTGACTGAATGCCATTTGTTGATCAGATAGTCCGTTACGGCAGCCTCTCGGTTGTGGGATTGGGAAAGAATACCGGGAAGACTGAATGTTTGAGGTATGTGATGGGGCGGTTATTTGATATGCATAAGATCGTGGCAGTTACTTCAATAGGTGTTGACGGTGAAGGTGTTGACCAGGTGACTTTTACTCCCAAACCCCGAATATACCTGGAAAAGGGGATGTATTTCACCACAGTTTCTTCTTTTTACGAAAAAAAAAGGTTTCTGGCAGAAATATGTCATATAGAAGATCAGGCGACGGTATTGGGAAAGATGGTTACTGCAAGAGCCCTGGAGCGGGGAAAGATGGTTCTGGCCGGCCCGTCTGAAACAGTTTCCCTGCAGCAATGGGTACGACAGATTCCGGAAAGGTTTCCAGTGGACGTATGCCTTGTTGATGGGGCTATATCACGTCTTAGCCCGGCATCGCCGGTTGTCACCCGGTCCATGATTCTGGCAACAGGAGCGGCCTATTCGGCGAATATGAGAACACTTGTGGAAAGAACGCGTTATGTGTACGATACTGTAAAATTGCCGGCTGCATCGCCCGGCTTAACAGAAAAATTGAAAAACGTAACTAAAGGTATACGTGTCATCACGTCACAGGGAAAAATAAATGATCCCGGAGTAGGTTCGGCGTTGCTTTCGGACCAGGTGAGGCAAGTATTGGAAACATGCGGAAGCAGGCTGTACGTGCCGGGCGTGGTCAGCAATGTACTGCTTAAAGCGCTGGGGGAAAGAAAAGAAGTAGGGGAAACGGAGCTTTATGTAAGGGATTTTTCGCGTATTTTTGCAGAGCCACGCGTATTTTACACATTCATCAGAAGAGGAGGCCGCATCTTCCAGCTGTTCACTACCCATTTGCTGGCCATATGCGTAAATCCTGTTTCTCCTGAAGGATTCCGCCTGAATTCGGCTGAACTGGTCGAAAATATACAACGCCAGGTGGATGTGCCGGTTTACGACATCAAAAGGATCAGATAATGAATTTTACCCGGTTTGCTAAAAAAATTGAAGGACTTCAGTACCTGGCTGACAAGATGGAACTTTCCGGTTCCCGTGTACGCCGTTATCTGATGCAGAGCACCTTTTGTACCCGCCCGGATATTTTACAGACTGATTTTGATATCCTGCAAAAGGCCCTGGATATTCTTTCTGTTCCCGGGTCCATGCCCGAGGTCATGCAGCTCAGGCACCTTTTCACGCAGGTACACGATATACAGGGAACGCTCCATGCGCTTAAGGAACAACACATACTGGATGAAGTAGAATTATTCGAAATTAAATACTTTGCAGCACTTTGCACCGATTTTCACAAAGTGTGCGGCTTACTCGGGTTTCATTACGAAAACCTGCATGATCTGCAGGAGGTACAGCGCCTGCTCGACCCACATGGGGCCGGGACCGTATCGTTCTATTTGTACGACTGTTACAGTCAGTCTCTGTCCCGGGCCAGGGAGCTGGCTACCAGTATTGATCCTGACCGGGAACCGGAAAAATGGAACAGTATTCAGGACAGGATCCGGGAGGAAGAACTGGCTGTAAGGGAAATGCTGTCAACCAAGCTCAGCGGCATGTATCCGTTGCTGCGGGACAATTTTGACCGTATAGCACACATAGAGATCTGGTTTGCCAAGGCAAATCTGGCTAAACGCTACGGAATGGTCCGGCCCTGTATAGCAGTAAATGGACCGGATGATGCCGTACTGTGTATAGAAAATATGATCAATCCGCAGATCGCAGACACCCTGGGTACAATTAACAAGGAATTTCAGCCTGTATCGGTTACGCTCAAAAACGGACCCTGCCTGCTAACAGGAGCCAACATGAGCGGCAAGACGGTCGTATTGAAAACACTGGCCCTGATCCAGACCCTGACACAATTTTCTTTTTTTGTTCCTGCCCAAAGTGCCTCGATTCCCCTTGTAAAGGACGTTTTTCTGGTCATAGGTGACAAACAGGACCAGTACAGGGGGTTATCCTCGTTTGCGGCCGAAATGCTTCAATTGGACCGGATAATGGCCGATATAAGGCAGGGTATCCGGTTGCTTCTGCTGGTGGATGAACCGGCCAGAACTACTAATCCTGCCGAAGGGGCGGCCATTTTGTGCGCACTGGTAGAATTTCTGGAGCATTACAATACCATGTCCCTGATTAGTACGCATTACGGAGATCTGGGATTGTCCTGCCGTAAATTGCGGGTTTCCGGTTTCAATCCAGTCCAGGTGAAGGGACGTCTGGATCCGCTGATGATGAATGAATATATGGATTACAGCCTGACCGAAGACAAAGAAGGTTCCGTACCCATGGAGGCGTTGCGCATAGCACGTCTTCTGGGCGTGGACGACGCCTTTATTGAATCGGCACAGAGATACGTGAAATAAATGATCAAATGAGTGACTCAAAATTAGGACTTGATTTTAAAAAAGTGGAAGGTGCCAGGAAAATGGCCGGTGACATTGCCGGACAGGTCCAGCGCTTTGTAGAGAATTACACTACAGTGGCTGTAGAAAGAACGTTATGCAGGCTGATGGGGATAGATGGGGTTGACAGTGATGGTATCCCTTTGCCCAACTTGTTGGTGGACAAGCTTAAGGAAAAGGGGATACTGGGCGACGGAGTGCTCTATTTTTTGGGCAATGCCATTTATCCGGGCGGGAAAAGTCCTCAACAGATAGCAGAAGACATTTCACGGGGAACGTATGATTTTTCGCACCATCAGACCCTTCCCTCCTCAGATGCCGGAGAAGTACTCCGGCCTTTGATCGAGCAAAGCGTATCCAGGATCAGGGCCAAACGCCTTACCAGGGAGCAAAGCATTGAAAAGCTGGGGGAAGGTTCCCGGCCGTACCTATACGTGATTGTTGCCACAGGAAATATTTATGAAGATGCGGTGCAGGCTCAGGCTGCCGCCCGCCAGGGAGCAGATATCATTGCGGTAATAAGGACTACGGGTCAGTCCCTGCTGGATTACGTTCCTTACGGTGCCACTACCGAAGGGTTCGGTGGAACTTTTGCCACCCAGGAAAATTTCAGGATCATGCGCAAAGCACTTGACCAGGTAGGGGAGGAAATCGGTCGTTATATCAGGTTGTGTAATTACTGCTCGGGTCTGTGCATGCCCGAGATAGCCGTCATGGGAGCCTTTGAAGGGCTCGATGTGATGCTGAACGACGCCCTGTACGGGATTCTCTTTCGGGACATCAATATGCAAAGGACCCTGATCGATCAGTATTTTTCCCGGATGATCAATGGATTTGCCGGCGTGATCATCAATACGGGGGAAGATAATTACCTGACTACAGCCGATGCATACGAAGAAGCCCATACGGTACTTGCCTCGGATTTCATAAACGAGCAGCTTGCCCTGATTGCGGGGATCCCCGAGGAACAAATGGGTCTGGGACATGCCTTTGAAATGGATCCTGATCTGGAAAATGCCTTTTTGTACGAACTGGCACAGGCTCAGATGATACGTGAGATATTTCCTAGGGCGCCCCTTAAATACATGCCCCCTACCAAATTCATGACCGGCAATATATTCAGGGGTCATATCCAGGACGCCCTGTTCAACCTGGCCGGAATCTGGACGGGTCAGGGTATCCAGTTACTGGGAATGCCCACCGAGGCGATTCATACGCCATTTATGAGCGACAGATACCTGTCCATAGAAAATGCCAGATATATCTTCACGAGTTTCAGGAATATAGGCCAGGAAGTGGAATTTAAAAAAGATGGCATGATCCGCAAACGTGCTGCGGAAGTGTTAAACAAGGCTTATGATTTGCTTGAAAAAGTGAAAGAGGAAGGACTTTTCACCGCGCTTGAAAAAGGTTATTTTGCCAACGTGCGCAGATCCAGACAGGGCGGTAAGGGGCTAGACGGGGTCACCCGGAAATCCTCCTTATATTTAAACCCATATATTGAATTGTTTAAAGTTAACAGATGATCATGAGTGGAGGTTTGTATTCTACAGAAGTTCAGGATTTTGACAAAGCACTTGATCTGACCAAGGTGAAACCCTACGGGGATACCATGAACGACGGAAAGGTGCAACTCAGTTTTACCCTGCCGGTACCGGAAGGACCAGAAGCCATTCAGGCCGCAAAACAATTATTGCGAAGCATGGGAATGGACAATCCCCAGGTGGTTTTTTCCAGACAACTGACACCTGGTTTCACTTTTTTCAACTGTTATGGAAATTTGCAACATACGGTCAACTTTTCCACCATACATGTCCCGAAGGTGGAAAGCCAGGTAATGGATATGTGCCAGGTGGATGAGTACATAAAGGAACATATAGGAAGAAAACTGGTCATGGTGGGAGCCAGTACGGGAACCGACGCCCATACTGTGGGTATAGACGCTATCATGAACATGAAGGGATATGCCGGACATTACGGGCTGGAAAGGTACGAAATGATAGAGGCGCATAACCTTGGATCACAGGTTGCCAACGAAGAACTGATAGCCAGAGCTATTGAACTGAAGGCAGATGCTGTTCTTGTTTCGCAAACCGTGACACAAAAAGACATACACATAACCAACCTCTCGGAATTAATAGAAATGGCCGAGGCTGAAGGGATCAGAGACCGCATGCTGCTGGTGTGCGGCGGACCCCGGATCTCTCACGAACTGGCAAAAGAACTCGGTTATGATGCCGGTTTCGGAGTCAATACCTATGCCTGTGATGTGGCATCATTTGTAGCTCAAGAATATGTTAAAAGAAAAATGAAAACGTAACAAATTAAAAAAAAACAGCAATCATGGACAAGAATCAGATCAGGGAAGTCATAGCACGTCGTGCGGCTATGGAGTTGAAAGACGGAAACGTCGTTAATCTGGGCATCGGACTGCCTACGCAGGTTTTGAAATACCTGCCAGAAAACGTAAAAGTAATTACGCAATCCGAAAACGGATGCCTGGGTATGGGAAATCCGCCTGCACCCGGTCAGGAAGATCCAGACCTGATAGATGCCGGCGGAGGGCACATAACCCTGAAACCCGGAGCTTCCTGTTTTGATTCGGCTGTTTCTTTTGCTATCATACGGGGTGGTCACGTGGACGTTACCATATTAGGTTCCCTTCAGGTATGCGAAAAAGGGAACATTGCCAACTGGTCCATTCCTGGAATAAAGACACCGGGCATAGGAGGGGCCATGGACCTGCTGATAGGTGCAAAAAAGGTTATTGTTACCATGGAGCATACGGCTAAAGGAGAACATAAGATCCTGAAAAAATGTACGTTGCCTTTGACTGCTGCCGGTCAGGTTGACCGTATTATTACAGAAATGGGGGTCATGGACGTAACTCCGGAAGGTATCCTGCTTAAGGAAATCAACACAAAATTTACTTTTGAGCAGGTACAGGAGGCTACCGGGTGTAGGCTGATAGTGACGGAAGATGTAAAACCAATGTATTAATCATAAAATCAATTTATTATGGAAAAAGTGTATATCATTGCAGCCAAACGTACAGCCATCGGGAAAATGATGGGATCATTGACAAACGTCAGTCCGGCCGATATGGCGGCTACCGTGATCCGGAACATCCTGGAGGAGACAAAACTGGATCCTTCCCTGATAGACGAAGTGATTGTCGGTAACATACTCATGGCAGGACAAAAGCAGGGAATTGCACGTCAGGCGTCGATCAATGCCGGAATTCCCCATCACGTTCCCGCTTACGGGGTCAATATGATTTGCGGGAGTGGTATGAAATCCATAATGAACGGATATCAGTCCATACTTAGCGGAAATGCCTCGATTGTGCTGGCAGGTGGTGTGGAGAATATGTCCGGGGCCGGATTTGTTATGCAAGGAATCAGGGAAGGGATCAAAATGGGCGATTTCAAGGCTGTAGATCACATGGTCTGTGACGGACTGACAGATGCCTTTGGCAATTATCACATGGGCATAACAGCCGAAAACGTTGCCGAAAAATATCATATTTCACGGGAACAACAGGATGATTTCGCTTACCGTTCCCAGCAGAAAGCCATACAGGCGATCGATTCGGGAAAGTTCAAAGATGAGATCGTTCCGGTGACCATAACCCGCAAAAAGGAATCTTTTGTATTCGAAACAGATGAATTCCCCAACAGGACTACTACGCTGGAAAAAATGGCAACACTGCGCCCTGCATTTAAAAAAGACGGAACAGTTACAGCAGCTAATGCTTCGGGGATCAATGACGGAGCTTCCTTTGTCCTGATCGCCTCCGAAAAGGCTGTCAGGGACCTGGGTTTTACTCCCATGGCAGAGATCATAGCCACTGCTCAGGCTGGTGTTGACCCGGCTTACATGGGTATGGGGCCCGTTCCTGCCATCGACAAGGTGCTTAAAAAAGCCGGTATGACACTCGGACAGATGGATCTTTTGGAACTCAACGAAGCTTTTGCGGCACAGTCTCTAAGTGTCATTTATGAACTGCAGCAACAACAGAAAGTTGATCGCAGCTGGTTTGATGAACATTGCAACGTAAACGGAGGGGCTATAGCATTGGGCCATCCCATAGGAGCTTCCGGAAACCGCATAACCGTTACACTTGTTCATGAAATGAAACGCAGGAAGGCCCGGCTGGGACTTGCATCGCTCTGTATCGGAGGAGGCATGGGTACAGCGCTGATCCTCAGGCGTCTATGATCTGGCTAACGCCTCAAGGGGTTTATATCAAAAAAAATGCATATTTTAGCCAGCCAATCAAATTATAACTGGTTATGAGAACGCATTATTTGGAATATATCGGAAACAGTATAGTCAAGGCATGGGATATGCCTGCCATGACCAATTACAAAAAGAATTCCTTCACATATGGTGAAATTGCTGAACATGTGGCGCGCTACCATATCCTGTTTGAAAAAATAGGATTAAAAAAAGGGGACAAAGTGGCCCTTTGCGGTCCCAACAGCGCTGAATGGGGAATAGCTTTCCTTGCTGTAACAACTTATGAGGCAGTAGCCGTTCCGTTACTGAATGATTTTTTGTCTGACAGCGTAATGACCTTGACCGATCATTCCGAATCCCGCATATTTTTTGTTAGCCGGGAGATATGGGAAAAGGTTGATATTGCCAGGATGCCCCTTTTGGAAGTTGTCATCTGTCTGGAAGACAGTAGTATCTTGTTTGCTAAATATCCCGCGGTTACAGAAGTCCGTACCAGGCTGGATGACCTGTTCAAAGAAAAATACCCCGCCGGATTTGGTCCCGGCCAGGTGCATTATCCTACCGATAACTTGGATGACCTGGCGCTGATTAATTACACTTCGGGTACAACAAGCGCTCCCAAGGGAGTGATGTTGACCTACAGGAACATCAGTTCCAACATCCAGTTTGGTCAGAGTGAAATCCCCAATGGCCCCGGAGATACCCTGGTTTCTATGTTACCCATGGCGCATATGTACGGAATGGCCTTTGAGTTCCTGTATCAGCTGGCTGGTGGCACCCAGGTATTTTTTCTGGGCAAGGTCCCGTCTCCCAAGGTATTGCTCGATGCGCTGGCAACCGTCAAACCCTACATGATGATTACCGTCCCGCTGGTAGTGGAGAAGATATTCAAGAGCTCCGTGTTCCCTACAATCCGCAAACCTATTATCCGTTCAATCATGAAGGTTCCCGGTCTGGCTTCCATTATTCACAAGCAGATACGCCAGAAGCTCCTGTATGCCTTTGGAGGAAAGATGCGCAACCTGATCATCGGTGGGGCGGCCATCAACCAGGAAGTTGAAGACCTGATGAAAGCCATCAAACTGCCTTATACGATAGGGTACGGAATGACAGAATGCGGACCGCTCCTTGCCTACGAGGATGCCTCCCGCTTTGTGAAGGGGTCCTGCGGAAAGCCGGTACACCGTATGTCCCTGCGGGTAGATTCGGATAATCCCTGTGCCATTGTTGGCGAATTGCAGGCCCGTGGTGACAATGTCATGATGGGGTATTACAAAAGTCCCGAGACGACTGCTGCTGCCTTTACCAAAGACGGTTGGTTGCGTACCGGAGATCTGGGACTTATAGACAAGGATAACAACGTATTCATAAAAGGCCGCAGTAAAAACCTGATCATAGGGGCAAACGGTCAGAATATTTATCCCGAGGAAATTGAGGACAAACTGAACAACCAGCCGTATGTAGTTGAATCGATTGTTGTGGAACGGGACAAAAAACTGGTGGCACTGGTCTTTCCCGATTATAACCGTGTTTCCCAGGAATCGCTTGATTCCATGAATCTGGCTCAGCTGATGGAAGAAAACCGCATGCGATTGAATATGTTGCTACCGATTTTCAGCCGGATCCACAAAATCGAACTACAGCCGGAAGCCTTTGAAAAGACACCTAAGCGAAGCATCAAACGTTTTCTTTATAAGTAGCAGGGATTGTAATTGGACTGCTTAACCGCATTGGCTGTAATGCCGTGCGGTTTTTTTATTGCAGATGCACGGAATGTTCCATGGAAAATACGCATCCGCAATATTTCTGTCTGTAGAGTCCGTTCTCTTTAGAGATTTCTACTGACCGGCAAAATCCGTTTTGTTTCTTGAAATCGGACGGAAGGTAAGAAATAGAACCCATTTTTTCAGCTGCTTCCTCTCCAATACGATTGATCAACATCGCATCTTTGTGGGGGCTGACAGTCAGGGTGGTGCAAAAAAGATCAAATTGGTTTTCTTGGGCATAACGGGCGGTTTCCTCTAACCTGAGACGGAAGCATGCCTGGCATCTGCGTCCTCCTTCCGGTTCTTTTTCCAGCCCTCTGGCAATATGATAGAACAAGCCGGGATCCGGGTTCCCTTCAATGAATTTCACGTCAGGGCCGTATGCCTGTTCAATAAATCTTTTGGATTCATCTCTTCGGAGCTCGTATTCTTCTGCCGGACCAATATTGGGATTGAAGAAAAAAACGGTGATGTCATAGTTATGGAACAGCCGTTCCAGCACTGTTGTGGAACATGGGCCACAACAGACGTGAAGTAATAATTTCAGGTGTGTGTTTTTCATAGATATTCGTGGCAAATATAATGGTTTTGATTGATTTTGATTACTTTTGTACCTATTAATCAATTTTGTTATGAAATCGTTTAAATATACAGGTATTCTGATCGTTCTCGCTCTGTCGGCCTTTATGACATCCTGCAGGTCCAATCCGTCAAGGTACCGGCCAGTGGCGGGAGAAGTGAAAGTCACTGTGCACACTGTTTCGGAAACCAACATGCGATCAGAGCGCGAGTATGTGGGTGTGGTTGAAGAATCTAACAATGTGATGTTGAGTTTCCCTGCGCCCGGAAAGATCAAAAAAGTGTATATTTCGGAAGGAGAGGCGGTAAGTGAAGGGCAGTTGCTTGCAGAAACAGATTCCGAAACCCTGGAGAATATGCATGCCACGGCTGCGGCAACGCTCAGACAGGCCGAAGATGCCTGGCAGAGAATGACACTTCTTTATGAATCAAAAAGCCTTCCCGAGATACAATATATAGAGATACAGACGAAACTGGAACAGGCTAGGGCATCTGAGCGGATTGCAGCCAGGGCCCTGGCAGAAACAAAACTCCTGGCTCCACAACGCGGAGTGGTAGGCAAACGCATGATGGAGCCCGGGATGAACGTTTTACCGGACCAGCCCGTTATGACTTTGTTGAATACCCACCGGCCCGTAGTGAGGGTGTTCGTTCCGGAAAACGAAATATTCGATACCCGTACAGGTCAGAATGCGCGCATGCGGGTTGGAGCACTCCGGGATGTGGAAGTAACCGGGAAGGTCATTGAAAAAGGAGTAGAGGCACATCCCTATACCCATGGCTACATTGCGAGGATAACACTTGACAGGGAGATTACGGGTCTGTTACCAGGTATGGTCTGTAAGGTGTATCTGAGCAATTTGCCTGCTGACAGCGTATTGGTGCTGCCTTCCCGCGCCGTACTACCCATAGAATTTGGAAAAGGTCATTTTGTATGGGTTCTGGATCAGGATGATATGGTGCACAGGAAAACGGTCAGCATTGGTGAGATCGTGCAGGGCGGGATTACTGTAAGGGCGGGATTATCACTGGGTGACAGGGTAGTGGTGGAAGGATTTCAGAGATTGAGCGAGAACATTAAGGTAGTCGTAACCAATGAATAGGAAACGAAGAGGCGTCGTCGAATGGACGATGCATAACCATAAAATCGTACTCCTGATAGTGGCGTTTCTGGTCGGACTGGGAATATTTGCTTTGTCCAACATGCCCAAAAAGGAGTATCCAGACTTTACCATTCGCAATGCTCTTGTCCTGGGGATCTACCCGGGTGCTTCATCTCAGCAAGTGGAAGAACAGCTCACCATTCCCTTGGAAAAGCATATTCTTAGCTACAAAGAGATAGACCGTGAGAAAACGTACTCCCTGACCCGGGATGGCATGGTTTATTTTGTACTGGATCTGACCGAAAGCGAGAAATCACCCCGAAATTTCTATGCAAACCTGCGTCTTGACCTGAAAGAGATCAGGACCCAGTTGCCTCCGGGTGTATTGCCTCTGATGGTAATCAGTGAATTTGGCGAGACTTCTGCCATTCTTATAACACTGGAAAGTCAATCGCTCACCTACGATCAGCTGGAAGGCCTTCTTGACAGGCTGGAAGCGCGCCTGCGTCCGTTACCCATCGTGACCAATCTGAAACGTTACGGACAACAACAGGAACAGATAAACATATATCTGGACAAAGAAAAACTTGCCGTCTATTCCTTGAACACGCAACAGATCATGATGCAGCTTTTTGCAGGAGGCTTTGTTACATCATCGGGGATGCTCAATTCGGTGAGCGGGATCATTCCAATTCACATGAACAATGCTTATCTGAGCGAAAAAGAGATACTGGAACAACCTGTTTATTTTGATCCGTCCGGAAATATATTGCGGGTCAAGGATATAGGTTATGTAGTGCGTGAATATCCCCAACCTTCCAGTTACATTACCAACAATGGGAGAAAATGTCTGCTCCTGTCCATGGAAATGAGCAAGGGATTCAATATGGTGGAACTGGGCAAACAGGTTGACAAGATTCTGAAGGAATTTGAATCGGAGCTGCCGCCCGACGTGAGTGTGTTCCGCATAGCAGACCAGCCCAAAGTGGTGGAGGATTCTGTCTATTCCTTCCTTAAGGAGATGCTCACAGCCATCCTGACCGTTATCGCCGTCATGATCGTGATGCTTCCCCTGAGGGTGGCATCTGTGGCTGCCACTGCCATACCCATTACCATATTCATTTCCTTGGGGATTATGTACGTAATTGGATTTGAGATCAATACGGTTACACTTGCCTCGCTGTTGGTAGTACTGGGAATGGTGGTCGATGACAGTATAGTGGTCATAGACAATTATATGAATCTTTTGGACCAGGGAATGAGCCGGTGGAAAGCCTCCATAACGGCTACAAATTCCTATTTCCGCTCCGTATTTTCGGCCACATTGGCAATAAGTATTACCTTTTTTCCGTTTTACTTTACGTTCCCCGAAAATTTTGTTGAATTCATTTTCATGGCTCCCTGGGCCATATCCATCTCGCTGATGGTATCTCTGGCTATAGCCATGTTGTTCATTCCTTACTTCCAGTACTTCACAATCCGTAAAGGTTTGAAACAGGTTGTGGAGAAACAGCGGCAAAAAAGTAAAAGAGGGATATCCGTCCTGGAGTTGTTCGGAATATTTTATGAGAAGACCTTACGGAAAGCTTTTGCGCATCCTGTGTGGGTGATTGTGGTGATTGTACTTTTCCTTGTTCTGCCCTATTTCGTTTATATGCAGTTGCCCAAACGACTGATGCCCATGGCAGACAGGAATCAGTTTGTAGTAGAAATATACCTGCCTTTCGGATCTTCTTTAAGTGAAACGGAGAAGATCACCGATTCCCTTCGCAGGTTGATGCAACAAGACGATCGCGTGATAGCCATTACCTCGTTTGTAGGTACGAGTGCCCCCAGGTTCCAGGCATCCTACACGCCGCAGATCCCGGGACCCCATTTTGGACAGTTCATTGTCAATACACCTTCCTACAAGGCTACAGAGCATCTGGTGGCAGAATTCCAGAAAAAATACATCCACTATTTTCCGGGAACGTACGTGCGGGTAAGACAGCTGGATTATTCTATGATCGCAGCCAACGAGGTAGAAGTGCGGCTTAAGGGGGAGGACAAGCAGGTCATGATGAGACTGGCCGATTCTTTGGCCATGGAATTTCGCAAGATACCTTATATTGCCAATGTGCGTTCCGATTTTGGGGGCATGCAATATGGAGTGGGGGTCCGGGTGGATCCCGTGGCAGCTGCCCGCGTAGGAATTAATCCGGGATACCTGTCACTCAACCTGGCTTCTCGGTATTCGGGCGTTCCGGTGACTTCCATATGGCAGAACGGCAAGACCACACCGGTACTGATCCGTACCGATAGGCAGGATAAGACACCATCTCCCGATGCCCTGGGTAATGAATACGTTCAGGGGATCATCCCGGGTGTCAGTGTCCCGTTGCGTCAGATCGCAACCCTGGAACCTGAGTGGAGCATTTCCCAGATCGTTCGCAGGAACGGTTATCCTACACTCACCCTGATGATGGATCTGGATTACGGGAAGATATCTACCGATGTGTTTGACAAAGTGGTTGATATTATGCATAATACCCATATGCCTGACGGCATATGGTACGAATACGGAGGTACTTATCAGGCCGACAAATCTATGATGCCCGGGATTCTGCAGGGCGTGGGCATAGCTGTTTTCCTGATACTCCTGATCCTTCTCTTCCATTTTAAAAAGGTATCTCTGGCCTTTTTGGTGATGGGCTCGACCACGCTGAGCATCCTGGGAGCACTCGTTGGCACCTGGATACTGGGGCTTCCCGTAAGTTTGACCACCTTCCTTGGATTGGTGACACTTATTGGTCTTGTAGTCCGTAACGGCATCATTATGTTTGATTATGCCGAGTTGCTCCGCAGTCAGGGTCATTCTGTCAAGGAAGCCGCATTTATAGCCGGATGCAGGCGTATCAGGCCCATTTTCCAGACTTCTTCCTCTACTGCCGTTGCTGTCGTTCCCATGTTAATCGTGAACGATTCACTGTGGGCGCCTATGGCTGCAACCATTTGTTTTGGCATTCTTACTTCCATGTTCTTCGTTTCTGTTTTCATGCCGGTGATCTATTGGCTTTTTTACAGAAATCAAGATAGGAACAAGTCAATTCGCGAACCAGAAAAACTGATCTTACAATGAGGAAAACGCTCTGTCTGATTATTATCTTCTGTATCTCTGCCGCTCTTCGGCCGTTGGCAGCTCAGCCTTATACCCTGGATGACTGCCGCCGTATAGCTCTGGAAAAGAATGCCCAGCTGCAGGAAATGAAGATCGGGGAACAGACATCCCGCCATATGAAGAAACAAGCTCTGACCTACTTTTTTCCGAACATATCTGCCTTTGGGATGGGTTTTAAGGCTACTGACCCTATGGTATCGATTGATCTGGGAATGCTTGGCAGCATGGCAATGCTCCAGGATGGTGTCCTGATCAGCGCCATGGCCGTGCAGCCTGTTTTTATGGGAGGCAAGGTGTTTTATTCCACCAAACTTGCCGATATTGGTATCCGTGCCAGTGAACTTTTTACTGTGCAGAAAAAGGAAGAGATACTGGTCCAAACCGGGGAGTATTTTTGGCTCCTTTATTCATTGTACGAAAAAAGAAACACTGTATCTGCCATGCAACAGGCACTCGATTCCCTTTACAAGGATGTGCAGCAGGCTCAAAAAGCTGGGATCCTGGGACAAAACGAAGTGCTGAAGGTGAAATTGCAAAAAAACACCCTTAGTACCCGGAATGTGGAACTGGAGAACGGGATCTATCTGGCGACCATGGCACTTGCCCGCCAGATGGGCTTACCCGTGGATTCACTGGAAGGTTTTGTCATTGACCCGCCGGCAGAACTGCACATATCAGACCCAGGGGAATATTATGTTGAACCGGCTTCGGTGCTTTCCGGAAGGACTGAGTACCAGCTGCTGGAGATAGGAGTCCGTGCTGCAGAACTGGAAAAGAAGATTGAAACAGCCTCCTACATGCCTCAGGTTGGAGTGGGAGCCTTGTATTATTACGAGAACCTGCTGGACAAAAATAACTGGAACGGAGCCCTGATGGCTACATTTCGTGTGCCCATATCTGATTGGTTCAGAGGTTCTTTTGCTATTCGTCAGAAAAAACTTGAGGAAACAAAAGCACAGATCCGAAAAGAAGACGGAAGGCAGCAATTACTTATGCAGATACGCCAGGCCTGGGGTTCATTTGTGGAGTCATATCAGAAATACCTCCTGGCAGAACTATCTGTGGAAGAATCACTGGAAAATACCAGACTGAATGAGGAGTATTTCCGCGCCGGGACTGTCAGTCTTACCGAATTGCTTGCCGCCAGGGGATTTTTGCAGGAAAGCTATGATAAAAAGACAGACGCCATCAGGGATTATCAGTTGGCCAGAAGTCTTTATCTGCAGGTTACGGGACGTTGAGGATTACCTTACTACAAACTCTATAGAGGTTCTGAACGGTTTACCTTTCCGGCTCATACCTTCTGCTACAACTATAAAAGCACCTTTGGTTTCGGATGTTATTACCCTGAGTGTGACTGAATCATTACTTTTCAGATCAACGCGGGGATTCCAGTACAAGGTGTGGCGCAGATCCGGAAGCCGGATCCCGTCGGGTACAATTCCAAAAGAACGGGGATTCTGTACACCGTGAAATTCCTGTATGCGCATGGATTCTTCAAGCTCCAGTTCAGGAAAGTCACCCCGGTAGGTTTTCAAAAACAGTATCCCGTTGTAATATATGGGGCCGAATGCGTATCTGTTTGGATATATGACTATCTCCCTGACCAAGTTTGGATCGTAAAAAAAGACCTTATTATGATCCTGTATAGGGATACCGTCAAGCAGCACCAGGGGCGGTGTAGGATCGTCCACATAATAAGCAATGCCGCTGGCATCCCTAAGACGTAACTGGAGGCTGCGGACCCCGTTGATAGTCCGGAAACGGGCTTCCCTGATGAATTCCACCATGACTTCACCCATTGTCGGGAAACGCGTGTATTCATCCAGTTTGTAAATCACCCCTGAGTTTTCAAACAAAAGATTTGTTTCGGGCCTTTCTTCCCGGAGCAAAGTATCCAGCCGGAACGCCTGATCTAATTGAATTGCCAGGCTTCTTTCCTTCAGCACATGATGTTGCTTTCTATCAAGGATCAGTACGGGAAGTTCTTTGACCGCCGGATTTATGTAAACTGAATCCAGCATCAGGTAATATTTTTTGTCGTTGAAAGAAGGGACATAGCTGATCAGTGTTCCGTCTCCATAAAGGTTGGTCGTGAAAAACCTGACTTTTCCGTTGTCTTTTATTTCACCGGTAAAATATTGTATATCACTGCCTGCGATGGAAATATATGAGCCAAAACCCTCCACGCCGTTAACCACCGGATTGTTATTCTCATCCACAATATGTCCACTGATGACTTCTCCCGGGTAATCGACCCTCTTAAGGGGAAATGCAACAGGATCCTGATCCATGGTGCTGTCGACCACTTTTGTTATGGAGGGGTTCCTGAAATAGTTCAGATCGTCTTTTCTGAAAACAGATATGGTAAGGGAAACATCACCGGGTGTGGAATTGCGGAGTGTAACCCTGACCTCTTCGCGGGAATGATATATTTTCCTGTCTGTCATAACAGCCAAACCTTCGCTGGTCTCTCGCATCTCTTCTACAGGTTCAGATGTCTCTGTTCCAGAAGCTATCTTTACATTGTCTGAACGCAGCGATGTCAGGGGATTATATACTGTTACGAACCTGGAAAAATAATTCTGTTCGCTTTCCGAATACATATAGCGGGTATAGGCTATCAGACGGTAGATCCCGGTAGGTAATGACAAGGGCAGGGCAATCAAACCACTGCCACGGCCTGCTATAAGGGCGATTTTTGCCTGTACCACGGCTCCTGAAAGGTTCTGGAGTTCCAGGAAGGCGACTGCACTTACAGGTGACGGAATTCCCGTAATTGCATCGTAACAGAAGGCAGATATCCAGACAGGTTCGCCGGCAAGATAACATTCTTTGTCCGTGCTCAGATAAAGACGTTCATGCAGCATATCCGGCTGAGCGGACAGGAAAAAGGCCGGGACCGATAAAAAAAGTGCAGTCAGGATTGCTTTCATAGTAACAAGTTTCAAAACCAGGGCCACTCAACGGGCCAGAACGGGGGAACCACGGGCTTTCCGCCTTTGCTCCTGCAGTCGATGCATCTTGTCAGATTCCAGTAGCTGACCTTTTCGATGGGATCTATCGTATGCGGGGTATATCCTTGCTGGATAAGAGATAACATGGTGGTTAACTTTGCATCCAGTGGTACAAGTGTGTCTTCTGGCATAGGTTCGCGGATATAGCCCGGAAGTCCAATACAATTAATGTACAATCTTTTCCTTATAGAATTGCATACAGATACAAATCCAATGGCACGGACAGACGGGTCTGTTATACAACGGATATTCCCGCTGATCTCATTGGGTTGGGGAGAAAAGAGATCGCCAATGTCATATGAATTCTTTCGCATATTTTCCATATAGCGGTAAGCATCGTTGTCCAGAACTGTCTGGATCACTTCAATGGTATAGTGCTGGGTGATGCGTATGTCCCGGAAATTTATAGTATGAATTTCCAGATCCCGAATCCTGTCTTCAGCAAGTGATGAAGTCTCTATCAGAAGTATTTCGGAAGATTCGTGGCTGTCCCAGCAGCGATACATCCAGGGTCTTGAATGCGGAGTTTCCTTAATCCCGGAAACATCAAAATAACAGTACGCCGGCATCTGCGATACGTAATCCCAGGTTTCCGAATACTGCCAGTAGTAGTACTTTGACTTGCCATCTACATCATGTGAATTGACATATATGCTTACTTTTTCGGCAAGTGTGTCAATTTTATAGTGCAACTCCATATTGCTGCTGTGACGGGACTTCCTGAAATCCGTTTCGTAGGTACGCCCGTCCTGAGACTCAACAATAAGTTGGTACTCTTCCCGTTGGTCGGGGTACTGTTCGGAAAAATCAAATAAGTACTCTCCTTCAGCAGTAACGGAATCCGGACTGTATGTCCGTCCCTGTTTGTCGCGGACGTAAACATGGGCATTCCTTTCACACTTAATGGTCTTTTGTCCGTACTGATAGGAACTTATGGGTGCGCTGCGTGAGATCCGGATACTAAAGGGACCCGTCAGAGAGATGTTCCCTTCCACCACTATGATATCATTCAGGTCCACTAATTCTTCCGGTTCATAAGGAACGATACAGGATACCCATATCAGTGCCGGAAATACGAAACCCAGTATTTTGATGATGTGTTTCATAGGCATTGGCATTAAAATCTGATATTGTAGGTAATGTAGGGAATGGGGCATCCAAAGATAGAAAGCATGTAAGAATTCACTGTTTTGCCTTCGGTCCGGAAAAATACGGAATAAGGATTCTTTCTTCCGGTGACGTTATATACACCTATTGTGAAGGAGCTGTGGGTCAACAACGTAAGTTTGTGTGACGGTTCAATATTGAACGAAATGTCAAGACGGAAATAATCGGGTATGCGGTGTGCGTTCCTGTCACCATACAACAGCCGCCAGCCTCCTGCATAGTAATAAGTGCCTACGGGCATGGTAATGGGTCTTCCTGTACTATAGTCTAGATTCATGGAAAAACTGAAACGGTGCGTGAGTTTGAAATTCCCCACAAATTTCAGGTCATGAGGTTTGTCGTAGGGAGCCGGATACCATTCTCCTCTGTTGACAGGATCACTTACCCTGGGATCATCCTGCCTTAATTTTGTACGCGAATAGGTATAGGAAAGCCATCCATTGAGCCTTCCCAGGGAGCGTTTGAGCATGATCTCCACTCCGTATGCCCTGCCGCGTGTCTCAATGGCATCGGTTTCTATGTGGTGATTCATCAGCAAACGGGCAAGTGAGGCATAGTCAAGATAACGGTCCGTATGTTTGTAGTATCCTTCCACAGAAAGCTCCAGGGTGTTGTTCATCAGGTTTTTATAAAAACCCAAAGCAGTTTGCCAGCCTTTTTGCGGCCTGATGTTGGCATCGGAGAGTTTCCAGATATCAGTAGGAGATATGACCGTCGTGTTGGAAAGCATGTGGATGTTCTGGCGCATGCTGTTAAATCCCGCCTTTACAGAGAAATCATTCGTAAAGGCATAACGTATGGAAAGCCTGATTTCAGGGGCATGATACGGTGCGACCATTTTTCCTGCTGCGACTGTAACACTGTCAGTTATGGTTTCTGCCGATCTGGGCTTTTCAGGGTCGTAAAGATAATGATCGTTGGGTCCCAGGGCTGAATAGAAACCGTAACGTATTCCCATTTCCATGGAAAAGTCCGGGGTGATATCCCAGGTGTCACTAAGGTAAAGAGCTGTTTCTATAGCCTGCTCCCTTTGCAACCTGTCGGGAACGACAAGTGACCTCTTATCGAATGGAAGATAGATACCGGGATCCAGAAAATAGTAAAAAGCGTTGAATCCGTAGTCCAGTTTGTGTTTCCCGTTCATATGCGTGGTAAAATCGGCTTTCAGGCTTGTCTGTTGCAGGGTAAAGGTCATATCGTAACTCGTCGCGGCATTGGTCGTATCCTGCATATGGTAATTGTATTTATCATATGCTGCCAATAGGACCATGTCGGTACGGTCTGTCAGAATGCTCCGGTAACGGATAGAAACGTTTATGTTCTGGTAACGGTAAGAGGTATTGGAATCAAAAGAAAACCTGTCCCTGGAGAAATACCCATTCACGAACAGATGGTTGTTCTTGTTGAAACGGTGCGAGATTCCTGCATTCAGATCATAAAAATTGGCCGAGCCGTCATTATAACCGCTTTCCTTAGGAATGAGCCGCATAAGCCAATCCGAGTAGGTTGTACGGCCGGCGACCAGTATAGATGTTCTGTCCTTAATTATGGGTCCTTCCAGGGTGAGCTTCGTGGTAAGCAATCCTATTCCTGCCGATCCGGTAAACCGGTTTTTGTTGCCTTCCCTTGCATTAACTTCCAGGATGGAAGATATTCTGCCTCCGTAACGGGCTGGGACAGAACTCTTGTACAATTCCAGGTTGCTGATCACATCGTTGTTAAACAGGGAAAAGAGCCCGAACAGGTGCGATGAATTGTATATAGTCCCCTGATTGTATAAGATCAGGTTCTGATCCGTGGCTCCACCCCTGACGTTGAACCCTCCGGCTGCTTCACCCACGGATTTAACACCCGGCAGCGTCAGAATGGCCTTTATTACGTCTGCTTCTCCAAAAGCCATAGGGATGTGCCGGATCCGGTCAGCTCTTACGCGTTCCAGGCCAAGCCTCACATTACGGATGTTTTCCATTTTCTCGGCAGAAATCACGATTCCCTGCAGTGAAAAAACCTCTTCTGCAATTTGCATATCCAGGGAGCTGTCAGAAAAAATGCGCACGTACCGGTGAGAATCCTTATATCCGAATCCCTGTATCATCAGGGTGTTGTATCCCCTGGGCAGTGTAAGGGAGTAGAATCCGTATGTGTCCGACATGGCGTAATATTTCTTGTTCCCGGTCATAACCGTTATACCCGATACAGGTTCTCCACTCAGATGATCACGAATATATCCTGTCAGACGTATGTTCCCTCCAAGGTCGGAAAGTTGGGGATCTCCCAGTGTGTACAGCCGGTTCTCGGAATCGGCTATTAAATTTTCGGAATCAGCAAAAAGTGACAATTCTTCCTGATTGTGCCTGCCATTCTCCAGAGAATCGGAGTAAAAAGCCTGGTGGATATCGCTAATCGATGTTCCCTTTATAATAGCCCACTTGTTCTTGCTCATCGGGTTGAGCGAAAAACCGTTTTTCTGTAATTCGGTATGGAGTACTTTCAGGACTGTTTCCTCATTTGCCTGTATAGTAAGTAATAATGTATCTGTTTGTTCAGGAGCATAATAGAATCGTTCAGGTGTGCGGTGTTCCAGTGTACGTACAACAGAATCCAGGGTGACAAAACGCATATAGTAGGATTCCTGTGCAAGTGCCGGCAAACCCGTAAACAGGGCAAAGATCAGCAATGATGCATGACGAAAGATACAAGCCTGTCTTATCATTTTATCTCCTTTTGGTACATGGCTGCACAGGAGACAAGAGATGCATCCCTTTCCTCCTTTCTAAACCCGAGTTTTTCTTTCCTTATATGGTGGCTCAGCTCTTTACGCCTGTCGCGCAGTGCCCTTAAAACGGAAGATCTTCCCCTGACCGGATGAAAGTACCCGTTCCGGAGAATATAGTACGATGTGCTCTCTTCAAAAACATGCGTTACTTTCGTGTTATTTACAGCAGAAGAGCTGTTCATTCTCTTAACAGTTCTTTTCAGTACACTGATATCTTCCCCTTCATAAAGAATGCGGTAATATCCCTCTTCCGGTGCACCGGGCCATTCCTGTTTCATAATATTGGTGAATTGCCTGCCGTCCATAGTGAATGATTCCACATGGGCTTTTAACAGGGAGGACCAGGAATTATACTGTGGTATCTTGATGTACAATTCATCCAAATGGGCATTCAGATTCAGGTGAACGTCAACATATAATTTCCCATTGTACACAACGGTCCCTTCGCAATATTCTTCAGATTCCAAAAAATACGTGCCTTCATGCAGCATGTTATACTGGGGAGGTATCTTTCCGTTGTACAACGGTGAATAGCCACCGCTCTGTTCCATGTAATATTTCGCAACAGAGGTGTGAATCTGGGCAGACAGCGTTTCATGTTTAGGAAGTATAATAAGGAAGAAAAGGGCGGTGGGTGCGAAGACGGTTCGGATCATTATTACTTTTCTTTAGTCGACAAAAATAGCAAAAAGATTGTACCTTTGCTGGCAATCCAAGGTAAACTAACAGATTTTTTATGAAAAGGATAGATTGCTTTATACCTGCTGCAGATCCTGACCAGGTGGCGGCCACTTTGTCGCATCTGAAAACACTGCCCGCGATTAACAAGATTTTTCTTCTGTGCACACGGAAAGATGCCGGTTTTTCACAAACAGGTCTTCCCGTGATTCTTACCGGCAACCTGACATCTTCTGAAACTGTAAAAAAGATTGCAGAAGCTGCTTCTGTCGATTATTCACTGATCTATACAAAATACACTACCCTGGAACCTGGTTTTTTAGCCCTGGAACGTTTCCTTTGTCTGGGAGACGATACTGGTGCAGGCATGCTATATGCCGATCATTACCAGATCATTGGGGAACAACGCAGGAAAATGCCGCTGATAGAATGTCAGGAAGGATCACTGCGCGATGATTTCAATTTTGGATCGGTTCTTTTCTACAACACACAGATCTTGAAAAAAGCAGTTGCACAGACAACGCTCGATTACCCTCATGCCGGAATGTATAACCTCAGGCTCACGGTCAGCCGGCTGGCTTCACTGGTCCACATTAATGAGGTTTTGTATACCGAGATTGAAACGGATACCCGTAAATCGGGAGAAAAACTCTTTGATTATGTTGACCCAAAGAACCGTGAGGTCCAGATTGATATGGAAAAAGCCTGCACGGAACACCTGAAGGCCATAGGAGCCTATCTTCCTCCCGTATTTACTTCAGTAGACCTGGACAGGGAGGTTTTTGAATATGAAGCTACGGTCATGATACCCGTATTTAACCGGGAAAGGACCATAGAAGATGCCGTTCGCTCGGCACTGGAACAGAAAACCGACTTCAAATTCAACGTAATCGTGGTGAATCACCACAGTACGGACAAAACAGTATCCATAGTTGAAAAATTCAGTGACGATCCCCGTCTGATCCTCATAACCCCTGAACGAAAAGATCTGTTCGTGGGCGGTTTGTGGAACACGGCGCTACATCATCCAAAATGCGGAAAATTTATTGTACAGCTGGACAGCGATGATGTCTATTCGGGACCCGGTTCGCTGGAAAAGATCGTAAAGGCTTTTTACGAACAACAGTGTGGAATGATCATAGGTACATACAGGATGACCGATTTCAAATTGAACACACTCCCTCCGGGGATCATCGACCACCGGGAATGGACTCCCGAGAATGGCAGAAACAATGCCCTGCGTATCAACGGACTGGGTGCCCCAAGGGCTTTCTTCACACCCATCTTGCGCGAAATACTTTTACCCAACACCAATTACGGTGAAGATTACGGCCTGGGATTGAATTTTTCAAGAAAATACCAGATAGGGCGGATATACGAGGTAGTTTACAATTGCCGCCGCTGGGAGGGCAATTCCGATGCAGCCCTGGAGCCGGAAAAAGTGAATGCCAACAACCTTTATAAAGACAAATTGCGCACATGGGAAATTCAGGCCAGAAAACAATTGAAGTAGGTATACTGCTGGCCCCCTCCGTAACTTTTCAGCTGGATGGGGATTTTGGCGGATATTCGGGAAATTATACGGTTGCTGCAGAAGACGGTCAGATCCGTTTTCAGAACAGGAAGGCAGACCGGTTTGTATTTGAACCCGCGGACGGAAATGCATCTTTTCTTTTGAAAGATGTGGTCATAGGGATCGACTTTCATTGGGAACGAAAGGAAGATCAGCGTTTCCGGGGTTCCCTGGTCCTGATTCCGGAAAACAACATGGTCCGTGCTGTCAATATACTGCCCGTTGAGGATTATCTGATCAGTGTCATCGCGTCCGAGATGAGCGCCACCAGCTCCCTGGAATATCTGAAGGCACATGCTGTGATCTCGCGCAGTTGGCTGCTTTCCCAGATAGAAAAAAGACAGGGGATAGAACAACGTCAGACCGGGATCTTTCCCAGCGAGATCCGGACCGAAAAGGAATGGATCAAATGGTGGGACCGGGAAGACCACACGTTGTTCGATGTTTGTGCCGACGATCATTGTCAGCGATACCAGGGCATCACCCGGCCTTCACAATCGCTGGACAATGTGACCAGGGCCGTGACTGAAACCGCAGGAGAAGTGCTGACCCATGAAGGAAAAATTTGTGATGCACGCTTTTCCAAATGTTGTGGAGGCATCATGGAGCGGTTCTCAACGTCGTGGGAACCCATTGATCCCCCTTACCTGCAGGGTAGATATGATGGGGCTTCACTCCCCGAAGAAATCCCTTTTCCCGACCTGAGCGATCCTGTACAGGCCGAGATATGGATCCGCAGCACGCCTCCTGCCTTTTGCAATACCTCTGACCAGGAGGTCCTTTCCCAGGTCCTGAACGAATACGATCAGGAGACGAAAGGTTTTTACCGCTGGGAGGTCTTTTATACTTTCGAGGAGATTTCCGACCTTATAAAAAGGCGCACTGGCGTTGATTTTGGCCAGGTACAGGAACTTATCCCGCTCGAAAGGGGAACCTCGGGCCGCATTGTTCGCCTGGAAATCAAAGGAACCCTCCGGACGCTGATCATTGGCAAGGACCTGCTGATCCGCAAGGCCTTATCAGAATCCCACCTGTATTCCTCGGCATTCATTCCGGTCAAACGATCCGATGGCTTTGTCCTTTACGGCGCCGGATGGGGACATGGCGTGGGATTATGCCAGATTGGCGGTGCCGTTATGGCTTCCCACGGATATTCCTATAAACAGATCCTGCAACATTATTACCCGGGTTCCCGGGCCCAAAAGATTTATTGATGGACGCATCTTCAGTTGCCAAAAGAAAGAACGCCTGGTCATGGATCCCCACCTTGTATTTTGCTCAGGGATTGCCTTACGTGGCGGTGATGACCATAGCGGTGATCATGTATAAACGCCTGGGACTGTCAAACACCGAGATCGCCCTTTATACAAGTTGGCTGTACCTTCCCTGGGTCATTAAGCCCCTGTGGAGCCCGTTCGTGGATCTTATCAAAACCAAAAGGTTGTGGGTTGTCCTTATGCAAGGTTTTGTGGCCGTCGGTTTTGCCGGGGTCGCCTTTTTTATTCCGGCAACTTTTTTTGTCCAGGCTACACTGGCCTTTTTCTGGCTCATAGCCTTCAGTTCTGCTACACATGATATAGCAGCAGACGGATTCTACATGCTGGCCCTGTCGGAAGGCGAACAGTCCTTCTTTGTAGGGATCAGAAATACCTTTTACCGTTTTGCCACCATATTCGGACAGGGGATCCTGGTCATGCTTGCAGGATTGCTGGAGGAGGGGAAGCTTTTTCCCCGGACGGCAGGGAACATCCCCCTGGCCTGGAGTCTTTCCTTTTACCTGTTGGCTGCCATTTTTCTGGTACTTACCCTGTACCACAGGTTTGTTTTGCCCAGGCCCGTAAGTGATGTCTCCCGGGAAAACATCACTCCCCTGGGATTGCTCAAGGACTTCTTCCTCACCTTTGGCTCGTTCTTCAAAAAGAAAGATCTGGGACTTGTCTTCTTTTTCATCCTGACCTATCGGCTGGGAGAATCGCAACTGGTCAAGATCGCCTCTCCTTTTTTGCTGGATAAAGGCGATGCGGGAGGCTTGGGATTACCGACAGCGACTGTGGGCATGGTCTATGGGACCATTGGCGTGATCGCATTGCTTTTAGGCGGTATCATAGGGGGTATTGCCGTTTCACGGGGAGGGTTGAAAAAATGGATCCTGCCTATGGCACTGGCCATCAATCTGCCGGACCTGTTGTATGTCTATATGGCCTCTGCACTCCCCGAAAACCTTTGGGTAGTGATTTTTTCAGTGGCATTTGAACAACTGGGCTATGGATTTGGATTTACTGCCTATATGTTGTACCTGATATATGTGGCTAATGGAGAACACAAAACATCCCATTATGCCATAGGTACAGGTTTTATGGCTCTTGGCATGATGTTGCCCGGCATGGCGGCGGGAGCCATCCAGGAAGCGCTCGGATACGAACGTTTCTTCTGGTTCGTTTGTCTTTGCACGCTTCCCGGGATCTTTGCATCTATTCTGGTAAGCAGGAAAATGCCTGCAGAATTTGGTAAAAAATAAAATACCAACAGCTATGAAAAATCTTTTCAAGGGCTCCTTGTTTCTGGTTTTACTTCTGATTTCCGTTTCCTGCAAATCACAGGAAACGATGGTGAAAACAGGTATAGAAGTACTTAGAGAATCCGGTTTTGCCTGCTTGGAAGGCAAACGGGTGGGATTGATAACAAATCCTACCGGAGTGGACAGAGAACTCCGGTCCACCATTGATATTCTGTTTCAGGCCCCCCATGTCAACCTGGTTGCGCTGTACGGGCCTGAGCACGGGGTACGTGGCGATGTGCATGCAGGGGATCATATATCCACTCAAAATGATCCGGCCACCGGACTTCCTGTGTACTCACTATACGGCAGTACCCGTAAACCCACTCCCGAAATGCTTCAGAACATAGATGTGCTGGTTTACGATATCCAAGATATCGGTTCCCGTTCCTTCACTTACATTTCCACCATGGGACTGGCCATGGAAGCATGTGCCGAACTCGGGATCGAATTTGTAGTTCTGGACAGGCCCAATCCCATCGGCGGACTGAAAGTGGAAGGCTGCTACGTGGAAGACGGTTGTTTTACTTTCGTAAGCCAGTATCGCATTCCATATGTTTATGGTCTGACATGCGGGGAGCTGGCCCTGTTGCTTAACGGGGAACGCATGCTGGGATCAGGTGCCCGTCCCGGAGAAAGTGCTCAGTGCAAACTTCATGTAGTACGTATGGAAGGATGGACACGGAACATGTTCTATGACCAGACCGGATTGCAATGGATCGCCTCTTCGCCGCACATCCCGCAAGCAATCACATCGTTCTTTTATCCCATGAGCGGTATCGCCGGAGATCTTGGGGTCCTGTCCATTGGTGTAGGATATACGCTGCCTTTCCAATTGTTCGCTCCGGTGGACAGCAACATAGATCCGGTAGACCTTGCCCACAACCTGAATGATCTGAAACTGCCCGGTCTGATTTTCAGGCCCATATATTTCAGACCGTTCTACAGCAGGGGACAGGGAACGACACTTGCAGGCGTTCAAGTGCACATTATGGATCCGGTTGCGGCACCTCTGACCGATGTCAATTTTTACGTTATACAGGAAATTCACAAACTGGATCCTGCAGTGGTATTTGACCTGGACAGGATCACCAGGGTTGTGGGAAGTCCTTTCATTACCTCAAAATTCGCTGAAAGATACCTTTTTGAAGATATCAGGGATTACTGGCACAAAGATGTGGAGACCTTCCGTGAAATTTCACGGCGGTATTACCTGTATTGATGTATCGGGCCATGAAAAAGTTTTGTTATCTCCTGTTCTTTCTGCTGGTTATGTCCTGCAGCCGGGAAAAAGTAGAACCGGAACCCGGTCCGGATGATGAACCGGAAGTTTTCGTTCCGGCCGAACGCGTTGAGGGGCGAGTGGCATTATCCTATGTGACCTATTACAGCCAGGGAATCCCCGATCCCACATTGCTTACCCATATTTGTTATGCATTTGCCGAACTTTACGTAGTTAACGGGCAATACAGGGAATTTCGCCTGCAGGGGGATATGTCGCGGTTTGCTGCTGTTGCTGACCTGAAAAAAGACCATCCCGGGCTGAAAGTCCTGCTGGCCTTCACCCATACAGTCGTTAACAAAGACAATGCCCAGGGAGGCGGTTTTTCTGTACTCAGCCGTACGGATGAAGGAAGGAAGGCGTTCGCATCGGATTGTCTGGATTTTATTCAGGAATGGGGAATTGACGGGGTTGATATCGGCTGGGAATTCCCAGGTATATCCTGGAGTGGCCATGCCTGTGATCCTGCTTCCGATACGCAGAACCACGTTCTGCTCATGAAGCAGCTGCGTGAAACACTTGGGCCGGATTATCTGCTTACCTTTCCCGGATATGTGATGGATGTCCGGAAGAACGAAAAAGGTAGCCGTTATATAGACCTGAAGGCTGTGGAACCGTATGTGGATTTTGTGAATGTAATGACCTACGACATGGATCAGGCTCCGCATCATCATTCGGCACTGGAAGATTCCCGGGCTTACTGGGATTGTGTAAGGACATTGCTGGCTTATAGGACAGCGGGATTCCCTCCTGAAAAGATGGTGCTAGGCGTCCCTTTCTATGGCAGGATCTCTTTCTCGTCAAGCCCATCTGCGTTGACATACAGACAAATACAAAATCTTGATCCTTCCATGTACACAATAGGTAACTGGGATCCCACAGCCAGGGTGCCATACGTTACCAAAAAAAGTTCGGGAGCGTTTTATTGCGGGTATGATAATGCAGCAAGCATTGCAATGAAGGGTTCCTGGCTCCATGCCCAGGGTATGAAGGGGATGATGTGCTGGATGTACAACGGGGATGATGAGGCGGGCACATTAAGAAAAGCTATGTGGAATGCCGTGATGAAACCACAGTAATTCCTTCATTGTTTAAAATTATTTCTCTACTTTTGCAATCTTATGAAGCAACTTGAATCACTCTTCAGATCCTATACTGGTTTTCCTGCGCTCAGCATCATCGAATTGCCCTCGTCAGGGAGTAACAGAAGGTATTTCAGAATGGAGGGTGAAAAGAGCACCCTTATTGGCACCTTAGGGACCTGCAAGGAGGAAAACAAAGCTTTTATCGCTATTGCAGATCATTTTCGCAAACAGGGTTTACCTGTTCCCAAAGTATATTGCCATAGTAAAGACGAGTCCTGTTATCTGCAGCAGGATCTGGGTGATGTCACACTGTACAATGCCGTTGAAAGCGGCAGGTCGAGGGGAAATTACAGTCCTTCCGAAAAACAACTCCTGCACAAAGTGATGGAAGCTTTACCGGCACTGCAGTTCAGGGGAGCCGAAGGGTTGGATTTCAGGGTATGTTATCCCCAGCCCGAGTTTGACGAGCGTATGATTTCTTTTGATCTGAATTATTTCAAGTATTGTTTTTTAAAAGCGACCGGTCTGGAATTCAGCGAGATAAAACTGGAAAACGATTTCAGGGAAATGTCCGGAGTTTTATTGCGCGATGCTTCGGAAACATTCCTGTACAGGGATTTTCAGGCAAGGAACGTGATGCTCGTCAAAGAAGAACCTTATTTCATAGATTTCCAGGGAGGCCGGAAAGGTCCCATTTATTACGACGTGGCCTCTTTCGTCTGGCAGGCGAAAGCCAATTATTCAGAAGAACTTAAAGATGAACTGCTCGCAACGTACTTGAAGGCGCTCAGGCAGTATTTCCCGGTTGATGAAAAATTATTTTATAAGCAACTCCGTCACTTTGTCCTGTTCCGTACACTGCAGGTCTTGGGAGCATACGGTTTCCGCGGCTATTTTGAGAAAAAACCGCACTTCCTGCAAAGTGTACCCTATGCTGTAGACAACCTGCGTAAGTTGCTCAAAGAACCTTTTACCGAGTATCCGTACCTTTCCTCTTTGTTGGTAGAACTGACCAAAATGCGTCAGTACTCAGAAATGGAGAGAGAACGGAAGCTTCAGGTTACTGTATGCAGTTTCGCTTACAAGAAGGGTATCCCCAACGATCTGAGCGGGAACGGAGGGGGGTATGTATTTGATTGTCGCGGTCTGGAGAACCCGGGAAAATTTGAGCATTACAAGCACTTTACAGGAGAAGATCCGGAAGTGATCCGTTTCATGGAAGACGACGGGGGTGTGAAAGGATTCCTGGATCACACCTATGCACTCATGGATACACACGTACAACGCTATATTGAAAGAAAATTTACTCATCTGATGTGCTCCTTCGGCTGTACCGGGGGACAGCACCGTTCTGTCTATTGTGCACGTCATATGGCCGAGTACCTTGCCAAAAAATACGATGTCAGGGTGCGTTTATACCATCGTGAGTTGGAATTGGAAACAGATTTCTAGGATTAAATTATGCAGGCAATGATTCTCGCCGCGGGTCTTGGAACCCGCCTGAAGCCCATTACCGATAAAGTTCCAAAGGCACTGATTCCGGTAAGGACCGAAGACGGTAGCAAGAAACCTTTGCTGGAGATCTTGCTGGACAAAATGTCAGAACAGGGCGTTACCTCCGTGGTGATCAATGTGCATCATCTGGCAGAACAGATACGGAACTTTATTGGCGATTACCTGCAGATAAAAAACAAGTCTTTACAGGTCATGATTTCCGACGAGAGCGATCTCCTGCTCGATACCGGGGGAGCTATACGCAATGCCAGGTCATTGCTCATTCCCGGCCAACCTTTTTTGGTGCATAATGTGGATATACTGTCGGATCTTGACTTGAATGATCTTTTTAACAGGCACATCCATGCAGATATGGCTACTTTACTGGTAAGTCAAAGGGATACATCCAGGCAGTTGATTTTTGACAGTCAATGGCATCTTGTGGGATGGACAAATAAAAAAACGGGAGAAGTACGTCGTGTCAGGGGCATTTGCTCCAGTCAGGAATGTTTTATGAGGGCTTTTTCCGGGATCCATGTTATGTCCCCGGATGTTTTACCGATTATGGAAAACTGGCCGTCTGTCTTTTCGATAATTGATTTTTACCTGGATCAGGCCGAAACGCACGTGATCCGCGGAACAGAGATACCCGGACTAAAGATAACAGATATCGGGAAACCAGAAGTGCTGAGAAATATTATGCTATGAGATACGATTTTGATACTATTATTGACAGAAAGGGAACGGATACGGTTAAACTTGGTTGTTTAAAAAATCTTTATGGCAGGGAAGATTTGATCCCCTTGTGGATTGCCGACATGGATTTTGAAACTCCCGATTTTATCCGTGAAGCTTTCGAAAACAGATTGAAACATCCTGTTTACGGGTATTCTTTATCACCGGAAAGCTACTGGCAGTCGATTATTGACTGGCAACAATATATGCATGGATGGGAGATTAGCCGGGAATGGCTTACCTTCATACCAGGCATAGTGAAGGGCATTGGTATGGCCATGTTGCATTTTACCGGCAAAGGTGATTCAGTGATTATCCAGCCGCCGGTATACCATCCCTTCCGGCTTGTAACCGAAAGGAATGGAAGGGTGGTGGTGAACAATCCGCTTGTATGGGACGGTTCCCGTTACCATATGGATTTTGATCACCTGGAAAGTATCCTTAAACGCCGCAGATGCCCGCTTTTCATCCTCTCCAATCCGCACAACCCGGGTGGTTGTATGTGGAACAGGGATACGCTTGCCACATTGGCGCAGATCTGTCAAAAATACAATGTGACGGTCATCTCGGACGAGATACATGCAGATATGCCCCTTTACGGTAAAATACACGTGCCTTTTACGACTGTTTCCCAGGAAGCCCGGCAGGTGGGGATCGTTTTCGGAGCACCCTCCAAGACGTTTAACATGGCAGGTCTGGTAAGCTCTTTCGCTGTCATTCCAAATCCTCTTCTAAGAAAAAGTTTCTATGATTTTCTGGAAGCCAACGAATTGAACAATGCCACATTCATAGCCACCATTGCCACCAGGGCCGCTTACACCCAGGGCAAAGAATGGCACAGGCAAATGCTGCACTATTTGCAGGATAATATCGATTATATGGTGGAACAAATGCCCCGCCTTATACCAGGTATCAAAATTGCACGGCCGGACGCTTCATTCCTTCTATGGCTGGATTGTACAGAATTGAAAAATGAAGGGATTGCAGACATTCCCGGATTCTTCATCGGAGCGGGACTTGCCCTTAACGATGGGGCCATGTTTGGTCCCGGAGGGGAAGGGTTTATGCGGATGAACGTTGCCTGTCCCAGAGCCATTCTGCAAAAAGCCCTGGATCAACTATATGCCCATTACAGGAACATTATTTCCTGACAAACCGTTCTAGATTTATATGTTCCCATAACCGCCCGGGTATCAGGTGCCAGACGAACACTACTATGCGGTAGCGCCAGTCTATGACAATACAACGGCGGCCTTTCATCAGACCTTTGACGATTTTTCCGGCAACATAAGACGTTTTCAGGCGCAGGGGGTAGGAGTGGCTCAAAAAAGCGGTGTTTACAAAACCCGGTTGTATGTCAGATATGCGGATGTTGTATCTGTAGTTATTTGAAAGCTGCGCCAAAGCAGTCAGGTATGTCATCTGAAAACGTTTTGTAGAAGAATAAGCGGCATTCAGGCCCAAACCACGTCTTCCGGCTACTGAGGTGATAGCGGCTATATACCCGTGTTTTTGTTGCCTGAAATAATTGAAAGCACAATCGATCATCGTTACAAAACCGAATACATTTGTTTTGATTGTTTTCATTTCCAGCTCAGGATCAAGGCCGGGATTGATCCTGCCGTATCCTGCACTGTGCAGGTACAGGTCCATGCCTCCCAGTTTGGATATCAATTGCCCAAGAAGCTGGGGAGCCTCCTGCCGGGTAATGTCAATCACTTCATATTCAACGGATTCTGGAGCTTCAGATTGCATCTGTATGAGCAAATCCTCCCTTCTGCCCGATATGCCTACTTTCCAACCTTCAGAAAGAAGAATCCGCGCCACTTCTTTTCCGATGCCTGATGTTGCTCCGATGATGACAGCACGTTTCATTTCCTGTTACCTTATCTTTTTTCTTTTTCTAAGCAGGCCATAGCCTATGCGTTTGTCATTCCTCCTTTCCCTGATCTCGCGTAGAGTCTGTAGATCACCCCTGACGGGCATATCATGCCTTGCCGCATCTTCCAGGAATTTCCAGGCATATTCAGATGCAATTACAGCATCACGTACCGCAGGTAGGGACGGATCCAGGATGCCACAGGCAAGAGACCGGGCAAAGAGGTCGCACAGTACATCCAGGTTTTTGTCACCAAAAGGTTTTCTGATCAGGTGAGTCTTTGTCATCCCGTGCAATTCTACTGTAGCTGTCACAAAGTCGTGTGACATCCGGGCTATACCCTTTGTCCCGATCAAATCAACGTATCCGTTGTGTGTAAGATCCTTTGCCAATTGCCCGTAAACATGGCCCTGTGTCACATCAAATACAATACCGTTTTCAAAGGTTCCGTGAGCCTGGAGCCACCAAGGCTCTTCATAATTCCACATACGTATGGCCTGCGCGTTCCAGGTTCTGAATTCACTTTGGGCATACCAGCGGGCAATATCCACATAATGCATCCCGCAATCGTGGAAAAGAGGACCTTCCGCCCAGTGTCCTTCTCCAGGTGCCATACCGGGTGTCATGTGGCATACCCTGATAATGGCCAAGTCACCAATCTCGCCGGTTGCGATGAACTCCTTGATGGTCTTGTGATACCAGGCATTGCGCAAAGGCAGGTTGACAGTGGCCATGATATTGCTGTGTTGCAGCTTATCCAGAACGGCATACTCTTCTTCAATGGACGAGCCAAGAGGTTTTTCTGTGATCACATGCTTGTGATGTTCCACTGCTTTGAAAAGATGCCTTTTTCGCGAATCGGCCAGAGTGGACAGTACCAAAACGCTGATCCCGGGATCAGCAAAAACAACTTGTTCATCGGTAGTCAGGATGGTGTCGGAAGAGACAAGATTCGCGGCTATGGCCAGAGCATCGGGATCTGTATCGCATATGGCCAGAATCTCCCACTGGTGGCTTTTGAGCATCTGCCGGAGGTACATTTCGCCCATGCGGCCGAACCCTATGATACCTGCTTTAATTTTGGGATGTGTTGGCATAAGAAACAGATCGGTTCATCAAATCTACAAAGATATGAGTCTTTTTAAATTCGGACAAGACGTTTTTTAACAAATTCTTATCAAGAACGTATTTATTGTCCATATATCGTGTTAGAAGGAAATCCTTCAGTCTGAAAAACTTTTCATAAGGCGAACCGGCGGGATATCCAAACGGAACCCGTTTAAGGCATCCCTCGTCGTCAATTTTGAATCCGTCTGCCAGGGCGATGGCCCTGAGGTAGGGGGCTGTATCGTAAAGTATGTCGTCCCGCACACTTTTCAGGACACCCGGCAAAGGCCGATACAGTCCGCTGCTCAGGAAATGATGGCCTGACCAGTCACCGGCAGGCGCCCCCACGTGAAAGTAATAACCGGCATATCCCGACTTTTTGCCACCCGGACATATATATGTGCCCATGTATGTTTTATAGGGTGATTTGTCCGGAGAAAACCTCAGGTCCCTGTAGATCCGGAATGTGCATTCCTTCACAGTAAGCCCTGTTACATTTTTGTCAAAAGCGGCAATGCCCTCGATCAGTCGGCCTGTAAAATCGTGGAAATCCTTTAAAGTTGCCAGGTATTGTTCTTTATGCGCATCAAACCAGGGCTTGTTGTTATTTTGACTTAAAACGGAAAGAAAGTCAAGGACACGTTTCATTTTTTTATATTTTTAACAAATATAAAAATTTGCATAATGAACAGGCGCATCATTTTGTTATTGTTTTTCGGAATTATCTTATTACAAACTACTGTTTGGCAATTACCCGGCCAGACTGTCAGCTCATATACAGAATCTGATTCATTGACTTTTGTAAAGGCAGACTGGGACACCCGTATTATGCACCTTGGAGGAATCATACTCAGGCAATGCGCTTTTATTGACAGTTCTCTGTTCAATTCGAATCAGTATGTATCTGTCCTGGAAGTCAGCAGTTCTTTCCGGTTTGATATCGTGGCAGATACTACCCTGGTACTGACAACGGATTTTGCAGAATTTGTAGAGGCTTATGCCGCTGTAAACGGATCTTTTTTTGCATGGGATGCTCCGTGGAATTCTGTCAATTACTTACGGATAGACGGCCGTGAACTGGCTCCAAACAAAGTACCTGAAAACGGAATCCGTACGTTTCGTCAATCAGGTTGTGTGGTCATATCCCAGAAAGGCAAGCTGTCCATCCGGAAAATTCCCGATCACGTAATGGCGGTAAGTGATCATGATCAATGGGAAAGAGAATTGAAAGCGGAAGATGTACTCTCTTCAGGCCCCATATTGCGTATAGAAGGAAAAGATGAACCGGTTCTTGAAAACGCCTTCAATCAGGTACGGCATCCCAGGACGGCACTTGGTGTCAGAAGAGGAGGGAGGGTGCTGATGGTTGTGGTTGACGGCCGGGCAGAGGAAGCGGCCGGAATGACTATGGACGAGCTGCAGCACATCATGCGCTGGCTCAGATCATGGGACGCCATCAATCTGGATGGGGGAGGTTCCTCAACGCTTTGCGTACGCAGGAACCTGCGAAGACCACTACAAGTGGTTAATCATCCGTCAGATAACAGGAAGTTTGACCACCAGGGGGAAAGGCGTGTGGCCAACGCCATTGTGGTCAAGTGATCAGGGGATGACTCTCACCAGTTTGTAGCATTCGGTAGAGGAAAAGCCCCATTTGTACCCGCGGACGATCAGTTCCCCGTCTTTATTAAAGAAAAAAACGCCTTTATTGGCCGTTATACCAAAGTTGGGATGGTACATGTACGGGGCATACCATTTTCCATCCCGGTACTCTATTCCACTGCTGTAGATCATACCCACAAGAGGTCTTTCCCGCAGGGTTTTGTCCGGATTCCTGAAATCCTTCGGGACCTCATCGGAAGTACTTTCAGGCACCCAGACTATACGGGCCAGATACTTCCCGTCCTCTTGCTTTTCAAAGCGTGTTCTTCCGGCTTCCCGCTGGGATTCCCATATGTAACCAAGGAGCTTGTCCTGTGGTGCTACCGCAGGATTTCCACCGGCTGTGTCCAGCGGTAGTATGATCTGGTCGGGATGGACCGGGTCTTTTGAATAATTAACCGATTGTGAAAAAAAATGAATGATGTTGCCCATGCCGCTCCGCTCTGTAGGGGATTTTTGTTGTCCCTGAGCACGGGCATGTCCGGCAAGCAAACAGACGATCAGAGCGATGTTTGCTGCAAGGAGCAGTGCTCGTACCCGGATATGGTTCATAACCCTTCTTTTTTCTTGTTTAAAACGGGACCGGCATATATCTGCCTGAGCATTTGTTTCATTATTTCACGCGAAACCGATTCCTGGTCTGCCAATAAAATCTCCCTTTGTTCAAGGAGTTTCAGGTCTTCGTCTGTGTAATATTCGCTAAATTCCTGTTTTCCCGACAGCAGGTCACATGCTGCATAATTAATGCCGTACAATTTATATCCCTCATAGATCCGGCGGTTGATCAGGGCAGCAACCTCCCTGAAAAATGCACCCTGCGGCATAGATGCAATCGGTTCCATATCCTCTGCTGTTACCGGAGGACATAGTGTCATATGCACCCTGCCTTTGAATTGTGTAATTCCTGTTATAATGCTGACCAGGTCTTCGCCGGGAGCCTTGGTGTACGATTCATGTAATGTTCTCTGATACAGTTCTTTTACTTTTAATATATCACAAGGCTCGATCTCGTATGATACCGATACAGGTAAGATATTCAGCGATGCAAGGTTACCGGTTGCATTGCTTTTCCCGCTCAGGGATAGCATTTTTAAAAGACCGGGATCAGTGACATCATTTCCGTCCTTGCATCTGCCTTCATGCTGGGCTATCCAGATTGAGATTCCCCGCCCGGTACGATCCCTGATATAGTCGGAAAGAAGTCTTGAATGTCTTATCAATTCACGCATATTCCCCGACTTTCTGAACACTTTGAACATCTTATTGGATTTTCCCATGTCCACCAACAGAGGTGACTGCATCAGATTGCTCCCAAAAGAGATTTCGGTTGTGGATAGTCCGCTCTGGTAAAGTACCAATTGCAGCAGGGTGGCGTCCAGGACAATATCCCTGTGGTTTGAAATATACAGGATACCTTTATCTTTTTTTGCATATTTCTGACCCGAGAATGTCATACTGCTCATCGTCTTTTCAATGATGCTCAGTATGATGGGATGCATCACATTGATCTGGAGCTCTTCATTGTTTTTAACTGTCAGCAAAAGATCCCGGAATTCACCAACAGGTCTTTCGGGAAACAACCAGGAGAAGACCTGATCCAGGAGGGGTTCCCTAGCTAGGCGCTGCATGGCCGCCGGGATCTCCTGGTCGTTGTACGGCCTGATATCGTCAAACCTGCTATCCGGTGACATGGGTCCTCTTATCTATCAATTTAACTGCTTTGCGCATTTTATCGTTATTAACCTCGGCTTTCAGTTCCCTGTTGGGCACGACCTCTACTTCGGGCGCAACGCGAACTTTGGCGCGGAATTTATCCTTGACGGCTTTACAGATATCTTCAGGGATGTTTTTCAACCCTTCCTTCAATGATACTTTTACCCGAACATCGTCCGTACCCAGTTCATTGCTCAGAAGTATCACCTGATAGCAACTAATAAACCAAATATCTTCCAGTACATCAAACAGGGATGGCGGGTAAAGGGTTGTCCCTTTGAATTTGATCATTTGATTCTTACGTCCCAACAACGGGCTGATTCGCATTGTTTTACGTCCGCATTCACAAGGTTCGTAATGGAACCGGGCAAGGTCACCGGTACGGAAACGCAACAGGGGCATTCCTTCCAGTCCCAGGTTCGTAATCACCAGTTCACCCGTTTCTCCCTGGGGAACAACGCGGTCATTATCATCAACCAATTCGCAGATGACAAGCTCCGGCAGGTGGTGTCCCCCTTTTCCGTAAGGACATTCACAGAAAGTGGCTCCGAGTTCTGTGGAAGCATATGTAGATATAAGGCTGATATCCCATTTTTCCCGTATGTGACTGCCCAGAATATTGAGCGAAAAGTCCTGGTTACGCAGGTTCTCGCCAATACAAACGGCTTTCTTAATACTCGAGTTCCTGTAATCGATGTTGTTCTCTTCTGCAAATTCTATTAGTTTAAGAATGAAGGAGGGCACACATATGATCGTGTTGGGTCTCATTCTGGTTATGGTATCCCATTGCAATTCAGGGATCCCGTTTCCAACACGGATAATACCGGCTCCCAGGTTCCTGATACCCAGATAGTAAGCCAATCCTGCAACGAATCGCTTGTCCATTGTTGTCATCAGCTGGACCAGGTCTCCGGGTTTTGTTCCAGCACATTCAAAGGAAACTTTTTCGTTGTAAGCCAGCCTGTCCAGATCCCTGTCTGTCAGGGCATAGGTGGCCGGATCACTTAATGTCCCCGAAGTCGTAACATAATCTATGAGATGTTCCTTGGGGACACAGATGAAATCTTCATTGAATTGCTGAAGATCACTTTTTTTAGTGAATGGCATGTATTGAAGATCTTCCAGTGTTCTAATCTTCCTGATATCAATACCTTCACGCTGAAACATCCTTTTGTAAAAAGGAGATCTTTCACTGATGTAGGATAATTCCCGCCGGAGCAGTTTTTCCTGGAACAGTTTGATCTCACCGGTGGAAGTATATTTGATATCCATTATTATGTTTTTTATTGGTTAATTTCATTATTGAGCCAGAGCAGGAATTCCCGCATCCACAGCGCAGCTGTTTCATGGCTGGCTTCCGGATCATATCCGAACCCATGGCCTCCTTTTCGGTAAAGCAACAGACGATGGGGAACATGCTTATCTTCAAGAATGGCACTGTATCTAAGTGTGTTTTGAGGATCAACAACCGGGTCATCCATACAGGTCATCAGGAAAACCGGTGGCATATCTTCCCGTACGTTTTCCTCCAGGGACAGTGTTTTTCGTAAACTTACAGGATGGTTGGCAGCAAGCAGATTCCGGCGTGATCTTACATGTGTTATGCCATCTGCCATCGAAACCACGGGATAGATCATGGCCACAAATGCCGGCTTAAGGGTCACAGAAGGATTCAGCCCGTAACGTGCCAGGAAATTGGTATCGTAATAGGTCCCCATCCATCCGGCCAAGTGTCCTCCTGCCGAAAAACCCAGCAATCCTACTTTATCCGCGTTAATGCCATATGCAGATGCATTTTCCTTAACCAACATGACAGCCCTCTGGATGTCTTCCATCATAGTGGGGTAGCTGTATCCGTACATTCCTGTACTGTAGCGTAATACAAATGCCGAATACCCTTCATGTGCCAGTGCTTTAGCAACCCGGTGTCCTTCGTTATTTATTCCAAGGTGGTGGTAACTGCCTCCGGGAAGAATGATGATCGCCGTTTTCAGGGATTGATCGTTCTGCGGTGCATAATGCCACATGCGTACCCGGCTTTTTTCCCGTATTCCTTCCCATGGACGGAAAACTTCCTGTGCCTGTATGGAAAGGCTAAGGGTAATAAAAAATAATAAGATTAAAGAACGTTTATTCTTCATTAAAAATGAGCTCATTTATTTCTTCATCCGATAATTGTTTATATGTCGGGTTGATGAATTGCCCGTTTTCCCGGGAAAAATCTACCCGGTAGTACTCTTCTGCATAGAAAGAAAGCCGTGATTTTGTATCGGGATTGCATTCAATGTATATCACATTGTCAGGGTCCAGTCCCTTGGCACTGCATATTTGTTCCAACAGCAAACCTCCGGCATAAGTAACGGATGAACCAGGATTGTACTGATAAATTTCAGTTACAATGACTACGGATTTTCCATTACGATCCAGGATCCTCAGCCCACATTTTGAAGGAACATCCCATTTGCCTTTAAAATCAAAAACCTCATCAAAATGTTTACTCTGAACTTCCATAATCTAATTGTTTCCTATTGGACGTTTGACTTCTTTTCCGAACGATTTATTAATCAGTTTTCTATTGCGGGGTTTCCATGTCCCGTCTTCCATTTCACGTTTCATGACCCGGGTAAAGAGTTTTGTCATTTTCAATTCCTGGGATTCTTCCTTGTAGAAGGAACTCCAGGCATAGTCGTAAAGTTCCTGTAATTTTTCGGGGGTGACCTGGGCGGGTTTATAGACCACCTGGCCAGCATTGTAGTGATCCCAGTTGTAATCGGTGATCCTGCCTCTGCGCATCATATCGTCAAAAGCTTTGGTATGCGGGAAAGGCGTGAGGATGGTAAATTCGGCAAGGTCCAGATCTATTTCCAAAAGGAAATCTATCAGGCGGCGCATGTCGTCCTCGGATTGATTGTCAAGTCCTAAAAGAATGGTTCCCTCCACGCCAATGCCGTAATCGTGATAACGTTTGATCCTTTCCTTGATGTAACTGGAGGTGTCAAAAACGGCCTGATAGACGTACCAGGCTCCGGCCTGAGCTGCCAGATCCAATATTTTGGGATCGTCTTCTATGGTATGGCTGACCCATTTTTTCTTTAAGGGGATCATTTCTTTAAAAAGCTGTATTTCCCATTCCTTGTTCTGTGCCAGGGAATTGTCCACAATAAACAGGCGGTTGTTTTCAATATTGGCGAGTTCTTCAACTACTTTGTCAAAAGGACGGGCACGAAACTGACGGCCGCCCAGGTATGCTACGGCACAGGGATAACAGTTGAAACGGCATCCGCGCGATGCGTGGAAGAGGTCCACCATTTGTACTCCTTTGTGGTTATAAAGTTCTTTCTTGTAAAGATCTCTTCTGGCGGGACCTACCAGCTCTATAGGAGGCAGCTGGCCCATATAATTATACACTTTTTTGAGACAACCGTTTTCCCAGTCTCTGATAAGCTCTTCCATCCGTCCTTCTGCTTCGCCCAGAAAAATGGCATCGCCGTGCTCTATGGTTTCTTCTGCATGAAGCATAGTGGAGATGCCTCCAAAAATCACTTTTTTACCTCTTTTCCTAAATTCTGCGGCAATGGCCCAACCGCGTCTGACCTGCGTAGACAACATCATGGAGATAGCTACCAGTTCACAGGATTCCTCAAAATCTACCGGCTCAACGTTCTCATCTGTAAAGGAAACTTCTACACGCTCGGGCAGGGCAGCCGCAAATACAACGGGGCCGTGTGGCGGCAGATTGAAGGTAGTCTGTCCCTTTAATTTTTCCCACCGAGGATATATGAGTTTCATTTTGATTTTTTTTGCCATAAAGTATGGTGTTGTTAAGCTTTCTTAATTTGGTTTGTCAGGTTATCGATATCTATTATCTCTCCGCAAGTGAGTACCGATCCTATAATAACACCCATTATGCCGTGCGCGTTGATATTCTGTCCTGCAAGAAAGAGGTTGGGGACCTTGGTACGGTGAGATATGAACGTCTGGGTGTGATCGTTTTTATCCCTGAGGATGCCGTACATGGATCCTTCAACCGTTCCTGTGTAATCGCTGTAGGTAAGAGGAGTGGATGTCCAGAAATCCTCAATATGACTGATGGTGCCAGGAAATTGCTTTTCAAGGTTCAGAAGCATCTGGTGTGCTTTTTTTGCCTTGAAATCTTCGTATTCTGCACCGCGGTTTCCAAGAGGCAGGTCTTTCCACCGTTCCACTTCGTTCCAGGACATACTCTCGAACAAGACAGCACTCCGGACGTATTGCTGGTGGGGTTGATCACACATGTGCATGTAAAAGAAATGACCTTCCCATACAGAATTACGGGGATAGTGATAGAAGTTGTAATTCAGGTATGGAACGATTTTTTCCCTGAATTTGATGTAAACCGTAAAATTCGACAGTGTTTGTCGTATACGCCGAATCCTTTGCTTGTATGCCTTGCGGATCAGGGGCGTGTCTGTCATGTCCATCAGAATGCCAGGATGAATGTCGGAAATAACGTTACCAGCTTCTATGAACTCGTTATTGAGTAATGTAACGCCGGTAGCCTTTGTATCATCAAAATTCACCTTGGTCACAGGCTGGCCTGTTATAATACTGCCTCCGAAACTGCGTATGGAATCGCAAAGCAACTGCACCACTATGTCGCTTCCACCTACAAAACGGAAGGCGCTTTTATTATAGAAATCGGTGATCAGGGCATGGTAATACAACGGTGTTTTTTCTGCAACTCCGCCGTAAAGCGGCATAATGCCGGCCAGCACATTCTGTAATTTATAATCTCCTGTCAGAGAATGTATATATTCGGCCACACCTATCTGCATGTTAGAACTGTCCAGCCAATAAGGATTTTCCATATTTCTGAACGAGTAAAGCGGGGAACGTTCTGCTATCGCCTCCATCCGGTGGATGTACATTTTTATGGCGTTCTTTTCCCTGGGAAAATGCCGGGCAAGTGTTTCTGTAAAGGGCTCCTGGCCGTTGGCATAGGCGTAACGTTCTCCCTGATAGGAAACCATATCGTATCCGGCCTGGTCCAGTCTGCTGAGCTGTACTTTTTGGTCCAGAGAAAGGTATTTAAAATAACGATGCAGTGGTTGTCCTTCATCCATGCTGCCTATGTAGTGCATCCCGGTCTCGAATTTAACATCTTTGCGGATAAAAGTCTGCAGGCATCCACCCGGAAGGCTGTTCTTTTCTATCAAAGCCACCTTCAGACCGTTTTTGGACAGGATGTATCCGCATACCAGGCCTCCGAGTCCGGTCCCAATTATAATCACATCGTATTTACCGCTCATCGGTTTCAGGTTTATCTGTGTATGTTAAGTTAACCGGAACTGAAACACAATGGGCTGCCAGTTCTCTTTTTCCCGGATCTGCAATATACGCTTTAATCTTCAGATCCCTGCGCACGAGGGAGGCTGTCAGTGCGAATTCCCCGCAGTTATGGTCTTCCAGGTAGTAATCACCGCTCAATGGCATTGCTTCTATCCGGTCTGCAAAATTACTGTTTTTTCTCATTGAATGGCGCACCGAGGCATAAACATCCCTCCCTTTATAAAGGTAATTATGCAATACCTTGGGAGCGTGGTAATAAGCGTTTTCAATCCTGGCCGAGATTATCGCGTATTCCCTTACAAACAGCCTGCGTACTGATTTTGCCCGTTCCTGGTATGATTCTCCGTACGAAGTGTCATCGCAGGCTATCCGGGGCAGTATCCTGACAGTCATTTTACCTTTGCGCAACAAGAAGTCTTTCTTGGGAAGTACATGTCCGAATCCATGCAGCAATACCGGTGTGATATCCAGATTCATGTCCGATGCCAGGTGGAATGCTCCTTTGTGAAAACGTAAAATGGAGCAATCGACTGAGCGCGTTCCTTCGGGGAAGATCATCACCGAATACCCCCTATCTATCCTTTCCCGCACCAATTCCCGGTGCGTGGTCAGATATTCAATGGGCAAAAAATCGGCAAAACGCAGGATCACTTTGTAGAACGGGGAATTCCACTCCCGGTTGTTTGTCATGACGATGATCTGGGGATGGAGCATAATAATGGCCATCAGGTCCAGGTGTGACTGGTGATTGGCAACAATAACAGAAGGCCGTGAAAGGTCCAGGTTTTCCCAGCCGGTAAGTTCCATTGAAGTTCCGGGTACACGGTATATGACAAACCGGCACATGTCTTGCAATATCTTGTGAAAACGGACTTTGTTTTTCTCACTCCGGCCCCCGAATATCAGAAGCAGTGTACCGGCAAGAGTCAGGTAAAAGACTCCAAGCAGGAAGAATGAAAAAGCAACCGCTGAATATGTCATATTCATTATGGTCAGAGGTTCTTCGCGCCGGTGCCCGCGTTTTGTTACCAGTTTCCTGTACAGGTAAGGCGGTATGATGTAAGCAGAGATCACTACCGAGATCATGCCTATGATGGTGATCTGGGCCAGCGAACGCATGGCCGGGTGTCTGGCAACGATCAGGGACCCTATGCCTGCAAGCATGATCAACGCCGATAAGGCTACGGTATTTTTGTAAGTGCTGAGCATCTTTTTGCCGAAGGCATGTTCGTATATCATGCCTTCGGTGATAAATATGGTATAATCGTCCCCCAGACCGAAAATAAACGTGGCAAGGATAATATTTACTATGTTAAACTCCAGGTTCAGCAGGCTCATGATGCCCAGGATCCAGATCCAACTGATGGCAAGAGGCAGGAAAGCGATCACGCTCAGCTCAAACCGGCCGAAGGATACTGTTAGGAAAAGGAAAACAATAAAACTGCATATAAAAAGCACATAGTCAAAATCGGAAGATAGCGACGAAATCATCATCCGCGTGACAGATCCCAGATCAAAAGCGAAAGTATTGGGCCCCAGTTTGTTAAGTTCTTTTTCCAGTTCGGGGGCATCCTGGGCTTCTATGTGGAGCAAAGTATAGATCAGGCTTTTTTCGGGGCTTTGGGATATGTAGTTGGCGGCCAGATCTTCCGGTAATGGCCCGGAAAGAGAAGTCTCTGCTGTTTGGAAGGATTGCATAAGGATCTCTTCAAACCGGGTAAAAGAACCTTCCCGGAAACCGTTTTCCAGTGCAACGGCCCTGAATAGTTTTAGGAAAGGATCCCTGCGTATCTGCCAGAAATCATTCCACCGGTTTATTCTTTTTTCACGCATGGACCGGGATGGCATAAAGGTTCCAATGCCCGACATACGGTATTTATTTATATGGGGCAGGGACGTTTCATAATGCTCCAGCGCCTGGTCCAGGGTGGGGCCTTCTGCCACAAAATACATCACGTGTTGCGAACCTTGCGTCCTGTTCAAAAGTTTTTCCATACCCTCCTTTTGCTGTGGAGTCATATAGTTGATCGACTGCATATTGGCGTTGAATACAACACCCTTGTTACTAATCCAGAGAAAAACGGTCACTAAAAATAACGCAAGTATTATCCAACGGTTCCTTTCCGGGGAAGAATCAGCTAACTTGCCAAAATTCAGCGATTTGGGAACCATCTGAGATCTGCCCGTCATGTGTGGCAGGAAAATAAGCACAAAGAGTATAGTTCCCAGCAGCAGGAGCGAAGCGAACAGCCCAAAACTCTTCATGGCAGGCGAACTGATGAATAAAAGGCTTAGGAAGGCACCTATTGTTGTTATATTGCCCGTGGTAAGCGGAGGGACAATATCGGCGATGGTCTGACGCGGCGAATAACCTTCCTTTATGTGGGACAGGAAATGTAACGGATAATTCACAGCGATCCCCACGATCACAGATCCAGCTCCTATGGCGATCAGGGACAGGGAAGATGTCAACATTCCTGCCATAGAGAAAGCAAAAAGGGAACCAGCAAGGATCGAAAGTCCAATAAGCAGAATATGTTTTATGTTCCTGAAAAAAAGCGATAAAAGAATGGCTATGACAACCATGGCAATAGCTACCGACAACCAGGTGTCTTTCCTGATCTGGGTGGCATTTGTCAGGGCAATGTAAGCGGCACCGAAAGGTATGGCAGACACTTTGTGATCCAGATCTGCCTCTGTTTTTTCAAGTGCCTGGTCTATGGCTTTTATGAGTTTTTTGTTGTTTCCCGTATCGCCGGTGGAATAGCGTGAATCGATGGTCAGAACCGCTTCTTTTCCGTCTTTAGAGAAAATATAATCTTCATAAAGATTAAAGTGGTCACCCAGACGAAATCCTTCCAGCCTTTCCAGCAGAGGTCCCGAAAACAGCAGTGGATCTGTTAGTAATGTGTTTTTGAGCATCATCCCGGCAGGGGATAGGAGCAATTCCTTCACCTGGCGTATTCTCTGTTCCACTACCTGGGGTTGCAACAGAGAATCAATTCTGGCATAATCCTCCTCTTGCAGGTAGTAGGGCATGTTGGAGGTGACATGTGTGCTGACTTCCATCATCAGGGAAGGATCTATACGGCAGGTGATCTTTTGGATATGTTCCCCTGCAGGACCCTGTTCCAGCAGAACAGCAAGGCGGTTAGCCGCATTGGCCAGCAGGTCACGGTCAACAGTAACCTGGTCATCTGCCATAGAGATATTGATGATGATTTTGCTGGTACCGCCAATATTCTGGTATGCATAGCCTATACGTTCGTGGTCCTTCCCCGTGGTTAGGAATCCCGAAACATCTTCGTTAACGTGCACCAGAAAAAGGCCTCCGGCAGTAACTACTGCACACAAGGTAAGCAGAACATACAGAGACCTGGTGTTCTTTCGAAAATGATCGTATATTTTCAGGAACGCTTGACCCATTTTCGCAGGAGCATTGATGGATAACCATATATGAACGCAGATACGGTCAGAATCGTGTTTAACAGGCTTATACGCAGGAAATCACGTCCTTTCCTGAAATGCGTAACACGTTGGCCGGCAGGGGCATAGAATACTTTTATAGACAATGGAACAATGGGGATCCTTTTCCAGGCAAGCCTTACCAGTATCTCCAGTTCTGTTTCATAACGAGTTGTCAGTAGCCGCATTTTGTTCATCCTGTAAATGGGATACAGGCGGAATCCGGTCTGTGTGTCGGGAAGCCGCCTGAATGTCTGCAGAGTAAACCAGAAATTAGAAAACTTATTGGCAAAGGTGTTTTTTCTGGGCATGTTTTCCTGCCTGAAGGTACGGCTTCCTACAATGACTGCTCCAGGATGTTCTTCAATGGCTTTGATAAACCGGGGGATCTCTGAAGGATAATGCTGTCCATCGCCATCGAGTGTTATGGCATAGCGGTAACCTCTTACGTGAGCAAAGGCAAAGGCACGTGACAGGGCGTATCCTTTACCCCTGTTCTTCCTGTACGATATGATCTCCGGTTCTAAGGAAAGTGTCCTCAGCTGGTCCAATGTATTGTCGATGGACCCGTCATTAACTACAATAAGATGATTGCAATACGCCATGGTCTCCTCTATGACGCAGAGGATCGTGGACGCATTGTTATACGTCGGAATAATTACACAGATATCGTCTCTTGCAGGCATAAAGTCATTTTGGTCATGATGTTGTCCCCGTCCAGGACTTCGGTACGTATCTTCCACTTTTTCTCTTCCAGTTGATCGATTTGCATACGGAATACAACAAGTGGAGTTTCCCCCGGATAAATACCTCTTAGAAATTTTATATTGTCCGCCTTTTCCAGCATAAACTCCTTTTCCAGCACCACAGAAACAAGTTCTCTTGCCATTTCCACCAGGCAGGCTCCCGGCGTTATGGGATTGCCGGGGAAATGGGCACGGTATATCTGGTGGTCCTCCATCAACCGGACGGTTATCAGAAATCCTCCCGGACTGCTGGTCTTGTTAACGATCTTGTAGAGGCTGTTGAGAAACATAAGCATCAAATATTTTATCGTCAATGGGCAGGTTAAACCGGATATTGCCCAGCCTGACCGTTGTCTTATCACCCGATACTTCGTAAATGACAATGGTCTGTATCATATGGTCTTCTTTTCGGAAGAAGAGTTCCATATGTGTGAACATGCGTTTCATGTCCTTTTGTGCCGGAAAGAGCCTGACTTGTATGAAATCCCCGGAAGAAACGAACTCAGAGGTGAAATTGCCGCTGTCTTCCAGTATTTCACCGCTCATTCCCAGTAGAATGATCTTGCCGATATGTCTGAAAAAACCTCCGGCACCGGGATCAGGCACGGGGTTGCCCGATCTGTCGAGTATAGTGATGTCATTCCCTCTGAGCAGGAACCCGGACCGGTCCGGATTGTTGTATTGCCACAAGAGGCCACCGTCTTTTTTATAGACGAGCCTTCCCCTTGAAATCCCTTTTTCGGTCAATACAGATACTTCTCTTTCCTGTTGAAATTCACATGAGAGGGTTTGTACATTTTGCAGTGCGTTCTTCATGCCGGCAGGATAATCCTGTGTACCGGGCACGCTCATACCGGCACATATCAGCAATGGCAAAATAAGGAACCTTTTCATGGCTATTGTTTAAGGAGAAAAAATATACCAGTAACGATCAGAAAAACGCCAATCCAACGGGTAGGGGGGATGGCTTCCCTGAAAATGAAAAAAGCGGCAAGCATCCCAAAAACATAGGCAAAGCTGGTTATGGGATAGGCAATTGAAAAAGGATAATGTTTAAGGATATACATCCAAAGCACAGTGGCCGATAAAAATAACACTCCTGCCAGGGCAAAATACCAGTTGGTTAACAGTTGTTTGAAATATACCCAGGTAAAACTGAACTTGTCCATACGTTCCATGGATACTTTGAGGCATACCTGACCGGATGCCAGCAAAATGGTCTGTAAAAGAGATAACAGTATGAATTTCAGCATTTTGATAAAAATATCAGTGAAGTTTCGGTTCTCCTGTAGTTATTTATCAGCAATATGTTATCTGGTAATAAACCGCGTTGCATTTTGACGGCAGCTGCATACAGTTCATAGGCATGGTTGGTGAAAGATTCCCCAAATAAAGGCTTAACGGAAAGAGGCGTGATCCAGTCCTCCCGGGATTTGCCAAGGCGTAAGCACGTTTCCCGGATGGCTTTTTCTATTCTTTCTTCCGTGGGATTGTGCAACAGTATCACTTCGCTGATACAGGCCATAGGGTTTTTTCCCGGGGTATCGGCCAGCATGAAACTGACAGCCGTTTCCCCGGCCATTTTCCCTTCCCAGAATCCAACTTTATCTAATATATAGAAGTAATTGGGAATCATCTCGTCAAAACCTCCCACCAGGGCACTCCGGATCCTTCCCAACTGGAACTGCATAAAAGCATCCAGCAAGGCGCTTTCAAAAGAAATCCCCAAATGTACGTAAGTACTGTTGTAGCCTGTACATTTCAGATGAACTGCAATGTGTGAGCTGATGGTATTGTGCGTGGAATTGATAAAATTGGTGGGTTGCAGGAATTCTTCCCCCTCCTGCAGCATGGCCAGCAGAAATTTTTCCGTGGTTTCCAGGCATCCCAGACCCGTACCCACAATGATGGCATCGGGATCGTTGATCCCGGTGGCTTCAACAACAGTCGCGGAGGTAGCTATGGCTCTTTTCAAAATTTTTCCCATTCTTCTGGAAGATACGGGATCCAGGAAACGTTTGTAATCGGCTTCAATAGAACGCTGGAATGGAACGTCGTAAGAAACCGGATTTTCCAGCCAATCATCACAGAGCGGATTTTGTACTGATATTTGTGCTGCTGCCTGTATGTATACACCCATAATGGTTAAATTTTTGAAAAAATGCAGGTAGTATCGTTTCCTCCGAACCCGAAAGAATTGGTCATGACATTACGAATAGGCCTTAGAGGTTTTTCATCGGTTACCGGACGGAAGGAAAGCATTTTCATGGGATTTTTGTAATTCAGGTTAACCGGCAAAAAATCGTTAAGCATTGCCAGTATGGAAATCACCGATTCCACACTGCCGGCAGCACTGGTTGTATGACCCGTATAGGATTTGGTAGATGATACCGGCGGAACCGAATCAGCCCCGAAGACACGCATCAGGGCTTTACCTTCACTTTCATCGTTGTTGGGAGTACCCGTTCCGTGTGCGTTCACATAATCGATCTGGCCCGGCTTAAGACCTGCTTCCTTCAAGGCTTTGATCATGGAGAGTACAGCTCCGTCACCTTCCGGCGAAGATGCCGTTTGGTGGTAAGCGTCACAGGCATTCCCGTATCCCGCAACCAGGCACAGAGGTTTAATGCCCCTGGCTTTAACGGATGCTTCCGATTCCAGTACCAGGTATGCGGCCCCTTCTCCCAGGTTCAGACCGGCACGTGTATCGTCAAAAGGCCTGCAGGGATCCTTATCCAGGATCTTGAGTGTATTGAATCCGTTCAGATGGAATTTTGAGAGGCATTCACTGCCTCCCGCAATCGCAATGGAAGTCCTTCCGGTACGGATCATGTCGGCACCCATGATCAATGCATTGGCTGCCGAAGAACAAGCCGTAGACAAGGTGGAGAGCATGTCAAATCCGCCGTAATGATCTGCGATCATTTGTGTGCAGACTCCGCAATCGTGTGACAGGATGTAATCATCACGGGTTTTATCGGGCGTAAGCATCTCCAGAAAAAATTTCTCGGTATTTTCCATTCCTCCGACGGTCGTTCCCGATATCAACACCGGATTCAGGGAGTTTTTTCCCCTGATCCCCGCCACGTCCATGGCTTCTCCCAGAGCGATGATACCCATCAGGGCGGTCCGTGTTGTCATCTGTTTCTTTGGTATACCTGCCATACGCCGTAATTCATCCGTACTGAAAGGTACCTCGGCACAGGGGAGGTGAGAATGCATGGATTCCAGCCAGCGCAAAGGACCTATGCCGCTTTTACGATAGTGCATGGATTCCAGGGTTGCAGCCGTGCCGGCACCCAGGGATGTTATGATTCCGAGTCCCGTAACGTATATTTTTTCCATCCGGAGAATTATTTTGTGCGGTACTTTTGAATATAATCGGCCATAGTGGCAACAGATTTGAAGATTTCTTTGCTTTTGCCAGGATCCTCCAGCTTGATGCCATACTGTTTTTCCATAAGTACTATCAGTTCCAGTGCATCTATCGAGTCCAGTCCCAGTCCTTCAACAAAAAGGGGTGCATTGGTATCTATATCATCGGGGGTAATATCTTCCAGGTTCAACGCGTTGATGATCTGTTTTTTCAGGTCTAAAATCAATGTTTCCATGTTTGATCAAAAATAAAGTTTATTAATGTTTTCCGTATTGAAATCCAATCCGTTGTCACCGTCTTTTTCCACCATCATTACCAATACGTCGCAATGATCGTCCAGGTATTCAGCCCAGCCGCACAGAACGCGTTGAATATCAGTATAAGAAAAAGCCCATTGTGCAAATATCTGCATTTTTTCGGCATCAAAAGACTCCAAAATGAAAAAAGATGTTTCTCCCAGAAATTTATTCCTGATAGCAATTTCTCCCGTAACTATGTTGGGCAGTGTATAAACGAACACAGCGGGACTGGGAAAATAATTGTCCTTCTCTATGGTCTTCTGGAAACGTTTGTCATTATCCAGGGAAGAGGTGCTGTTGGCAAATACCAGCGAAGTGGAACCGTCGGGCGTTTCCCTGTCGTATCCGAGATCACAGAGAACCATTTCCGATGCCAGAAAACCGGATTTGGAAAGGTTATCCATTTTATGGAATTTCGGATAAGACATCTGCAGGGAGCGGTAGATCTCAGTAAGGCGGACCGGGCCTGATTCCCCGGAGAAAAGTATTTGCGGGCATTTCCCGTTGAGGATTACAGCGGTGTCTGTAATGCGGCAGTACGAGGCGATCTTTTTCATAATTGTTTTCCAAACAGCAATGCGGCATTTCCGCCGCCAAAGCCCGATAAAGTCTTGATAATATATCTTTCGTCTGTTTTTTCTGTCTTTTGGCATACGTTCAGGTTTCCTTCCACACCCGGCTCTTCATATCCTAAAGAGGGTAGAATTATTCCCTCTTCCAGAGCATGTTTGGCAATGATGCTTTCCAGCACACCGGCAGCTCCCAGGGTATGTCCAAAATGAGCTTTCAGGCTGAATACCGGAGTCTGTTCCAAACCTGACCGTGAAAAAGCTATGGCTTCCATCTGGTCGTTGTAGATGGTGGCCGTTCCGTGAGCACTGATAAAGGCGATTTCTTTCGGAACCAGATCCTGCATTACACTGGTTATCGCCCGGTACAATCCTTCTCCGGTGCGCGAGGGTCCCGATATATGGTTGGCATCGTTGCGTATGCTCCCTCTCATAAGGTATATCCCGCTCCCGTTGTTTTTCCCGTAAACTATGGTGGCCGCGGCTTCCCCCAGGTTTAGTCCTGCCCTGCGGGCATCAAAGGGACGGCATCGCCCGGCATCCAGCGATTTAAACGACTGAAAGCCAGAAACAATAAAATCCGAAATCATGTCTACTCCTGTTACCACGACATGGTCGTAAAGACCGTATTCCAGCATCTTTTGGGCTGCTATCTGGGCACATGCTCCCGAAATGCAGGCATTGGAAACAGTCAGGGGAGCACCGGGGTTCTTGAAAAAACCGGACAGCAATCCGGACGTATGCCATAAATGGATGCGGTCTTTTCCAAAGCCATGACTGGGATCTGCCAGCAGATGAATATTGCCTTTGGTGGTTGACAGAACAAAACCCGTTCGGGGCGAGGAGGCATCGATCCCGGCTTCTTCCACGGCAAGGGATGCTGAAAGCAGCATAGTCTTTTCCACCATGGTGTATTCTCCATGGGGATGGCAAACCTTTTGAAAGTCTCTGTCCAGCTTATTCATGTCAAGACATGAAACAGAAATTGGTGCACCGGCGGGATCTTTCCACGGGACAATACCGCTTTCACCCCTGCACACCGCCCTGTAATTCTCGCCGGAGGTGTGTCCCAGGGGGGAAATGATATTGTCTGCCAGCCATTTTATCATAACACGTTGTTTTTTCTTTTCCATTCAGTATAAAACTCCGGATTGTACAACACCAGCCTGTACCGGCTGTCTAGAAAAACCTGTGTTGTATTTCCTGTAGCTACCAGCATGTTGTCCTTTTCTCTGTATATCTTGTAGTTAAAAATGACCTTGGCTGCTTGCACGGGAACGTATTCGATCTCTATCCTGGCTGTATCACCGTGCACAAGCGGGTGTTTGAACTCAAAATGCATGTCTACCAGCGGGGCATAGAACCCGTTGTCAAAATAGGTCTGGTAAGTCAATCCGTATTTTTTTCCGAAAGCTTCCCTGGCATCTTCAAAATACAGCACATACGAACCGTGCCAGACTATGCTCATGGAATCCACCTCACTAAAGCGGACCAGAATCTGTTTGCTCTCTTTCAATACATCATGCTTTATCATAAGGCTGGCTTTCGACATTTGTTAAAAACAATTTCATATAACCTGTTGCCGCTGTTTTGCCGTTGCAGCGGATTTCGGCACTTAGCAGGATGGCGTTAAATACTTCGTGTTCTATAAGAATGGAAGTTTCTAAAAAATTTCCCGCCATGGGGAGGAAGAATACGTGAAAATCCCTCACAGCTCCAATTATTCCCAGTTTTACAGTCATTTGGTTCATCAGGCTTTTGTATCCCAACCGGGCGGCACACGTCTGTGCCATATTTTCCATCATACCTGCTTCACCAAAGAACCCATTCCGGCAGAAAATATTGTCCTCCTTGATCAGTGTTCGGGTAGCGGTGTAATACCCATTGCATTCAATCAGTTCATCTACCATTACAAACGGATGCCGGTGGGGAAGAAGTTCCAGAATATCAATTTTTTTAATCATAAGGTTTGATTGTCCCAGAATTTATAAAAATTGAACCATTGATGCGGATATTCCTCCAGAACTTCTTCCAATTGTCTGACGTATGTGCGACATAGCGCTTCGGCAATGCTTCGTGAATTTTTGTATTGTGAACGGTTCACTTCCACAGGTCTGCATATGGTATGGTATTGCATGCCGGGTTCACGCATGACGTAAAGCGAAATCATGGGAACTTCAAGCTGGGCGGCCAGCAGGAATGCCCCTATGGGAAATTGTGCCGGAGTGCCCAGAAAAGGCACGGTAAAGAATTTCCTGCTTCCGAACAGCCGGTCGCACGGCATGCTAACTATATCTCCATGCTCCAGTGCTGCCTTGATGGTAAAGAGGTGTGACATGTCCGGTGCTACAGTGATCAGTTCAGCCATGTTCCCCGACAGCGCCCTGGCCCGGTTGGTCTGAATGAATGCCGATTCTCCTCCAAAAACTACTGCGTACAGTTTCTTGAGGTCCTGTTGCGTAAAATACCCGCAGATCTCGAAATTTCCCATATGAGATCCCGAGATCATAAAACCTACCCGGCTGTTCAACAAACGGGTAAAAGAATCCCAGTTAGTGATCCTGGAACGGAAAATATTTTTGTTGCGTGCAAAACAATAGAACTTATCCATCATCACTTGACCAAACAGGTAGTGGTTCCTGTATATATGACGGTTTATATGCCGGGTAACGCCTCTGTGCCTGAAATAATCCCTAATTCCCAGATAGCCCTTTCTGTTGAATAACATATAAAAGGGTATGACAAATGCAAGAATCGCATAACCTACCCTGATGTCAACAAAACGGAATAAAAAAAATATGGCCTTTTGTCCAAAATTTCCTCCGCCTGTAGTCCCCTTCCATGCCGGCTTTACCTCTGACATCAACTTGCTTTAAGTTTTCCTTCAATATAATCGTAAAATTGCGATAATGTCTTCACTTTTGACATTTCTTCGGGTTTGATCTTAAATCCAAAGTTCTGTTCCACCACCACTACAATGTCAACAAAATCAAGGCTATCTATTCCCAGGTTTTCTTTTAAAAAAGCTTCTTCTTTAAGTGCCTGGGGATCTACTTCAATGTCTTCTATCAAAAATTTGTTGACTATCTCTATGATTTCCTTCCTGTTCATGTTTTTTTTGTTGTACGTACTATAATTTTTTTAGTATGAGTGCGCTGTTGGTACCTCCAAATCCAAACGAATTTGAAAGGCAAATATCAAGTTTTCTGTCTAAAGTTTTGGCAATTATATTCAAATTTTTTGAAATTTCATCGGGCTCTTCCAGGTTGATATTAGGCGCGATAAATGAATCCTGCATCATCAAAAGGGTATAGACGATCTCGCTGGCTCCAGACATCCAACATTCGTGTCCGGTCATTCCCTTGGTAGAGCTTACCGGCGTTTTTTCCCGGCCAAAGATCCTGTTGATAGCCATCGCCTCGTACGTGTCTCCAATAACTGTCGAGGTGGCATGTGCGTTAATATAATCTATATCCGAAGGTTGCATGCGTGCATCTTCCAGTGCCCGTATCATGGCCAGAGCAGAACCTTCGTCGCTGGGCTGGGAAATATGTACCCCATTGGAAGAAAAACCGTAACCGGCAACTTCGGCGTAAATATGCACCCCTCGCTTTACGGCATGTTCGTATTCTTCCAAAATGATCGTGGCAGCTCCACCACTGGGGATCAAACCGTCCCGTCCTTTATCAAAGGGGCGCGAAGCTTTCTTTGGATCGTCTGTCCGTATGGAAAAGGCGCTCAACCCGTCAAAGCTTGCCATGCTCAGATAGCTCGTTTCCTGGGCTCCACCACAAACGATCATGTCCTGCAGTCCCAGCCGGATGAACATGGCCCCCAGTCCAATGGTATGGGACCCGCTGGCGCAGGCTGCGCTTATGGTCATGTTGATACCACGCAGCCTGTAAATAGTGGACAAATTCATGGTTACTGTGGAATTCATGGACTGGAATATGGCCCCCGATCCAAGCAGGGTTGTGTCTTTCTTTTCCACACAAATCTCGTGGGATTCTATGACTGCCTTGCTGGATGAATCATTCCCGTAAAGAATACCTGTCTCGTTCTTTTCCAGATAATCCATGTCAACACCGGCATCTTTCAATGCTTCTTCCGTCGCCATGTAAGCGTATTCACCTTCTTCCGGAAGACATATCCGCTGTCTGCGGTTGAGTGCTCCTTTTAGATCAGGCTTTGGCACGATGCCTGTGAGCGGAGAGCGGTATCCGTATTCCGTTCTCCGGGGATCAATACCTATTCCGCATTTTCCGTTGTATAATCCGTCCCTTGCTTCTTCCTTATTGTTCCCTATGCACGAGTAAACTCCGATCCCTGTTATTACAACTCTCTTCATAGTGTAATCCTAAGTATGTAAGCCCCCGTTAACAGACAACACCTGTCCCGTTATGTACGAGGCACTGTCACTGGCAAAGAACGACACGGCAGCTGCCACTTCCCAGGGTTTTCCAAAGCGGCCGGCAGGGATCCTTCCCTTATGTTCTTCCTGATTGATATCACGGGTCATGTCGGTTTCTATAAACCCTGGAGCTACGCAATTGACAGTCACTTTTCTGGGTGCGACTTCTATGGCAAGCGAACGCGTAGCGCCTATCAGGCCTGCCTTGGAAGCAGAATAATTTGTCTGTCCCGGCATTCCGGTAAGACCAGAGAGCGACGTGATATTGATGATCCTTCCGTTGCGTTTGGTAAGCATGTTCTTCAGGATCCTGCGGGTTACGTAGAAAAATCCGAACAAATTGGTCCCCAATACCTTATCCCATTGTTCGTCTTGCATAAAAATCATCAGATTATCTTCCCTTATGCCTGCGTTGTTTACCAGGACACTTATGTATTCTCCCGAATGTTCCGATTCCCAGAGATCCAAGGCTTTATCCACTTCTTCCTTGCAGGCAACGTTGAAAGGCAGCAACATGGCGTTTCCTCCTTCAGAGACAATCATATTCCTGGTCTCTTCAGCTGCCTGGCTATTCTTTGCGTAATTAATAATCACAGCATACCCGTCTCTTGCCAGGGCTATGCATACGGCATGTCCTATTCCCCGGGATCCCCCGGTTACCAGTGCGAATTTCATAATATTATGGTTTATTATGGGTAATGTAGTCAATAGTCTTGCCTATATAAGGGGACAGAACCACGTCTTCCCTGATTGCAGGAAAAAATGAACGTATCTTGTCATAAACAGAGGCCGTTGAGGGAGCCAGACGGTCCCTTATTTCCAGGTACGATACGGCCTGCATCAAGGCCATCAAATGGATGGCAGTTACTTGGAACGCATTTTCAATGACCTTTGCCGTGATCAGTGCCGAGTTGGTTCCCATGCTCACCACATCCTGGTTATCATTGTTATTGGGGATGGAATGGATGCAATTGGGCATGCAGAGTGTCTGGCATTCCGCCGTGGTGGAAGTAGCCGTAAACTGGGCGGCCTGCATTCCGTAATTCAGTCCCGGAACGCCCAGGTTGACGAAAGCAGGTAATATTTGGTTCACCTTATCGTGGCAAATATAATTCAGTTGCCTTTCCATGAGCATGGTCAGTTTGGTTACCGCGATTTTCATCTTGTCCATTTCCAGGGAAACGTAGTCCCCGTGGAAGTTTCCGCCGTGATATACATTTTTAGTCTCAGGATCCACGACCGGGTTGTCACACGATGAATTTAATTCATCCAAAAGCACTTTCATGGACTGCTCTAGGGTGTCGGATACAGGCCCCAGTATTTGCGGCACGCAGCGCAGTGAGTAAAATGGCTGTACCTTATCCCGGAATACTTTGTCGCCGTTAACCTCTTTGTTATATAAGTATGACTGCCTTCTTTTCAGACATTGGCTCCCGGACAGTATTCCGGACATTTTTTCGGCAATGAGGATCTGCCCTTTGTGGCGTTTTTTCCGGTTTAATTCAGGGGCCAAAAAATCATCGTAGGACCCTGCAATTTCATTGACCAATGCCGAGGCGGTTATCGCCCATGCAAGTAAATTTTCGGTATAAAGCTGATTGATGAGCCCGATGCCCGTCATGACCGAGGTGCCATTTGTAATGGCCAGTCCTTCCCTTATATAGATACGCAGAGGCTTTAGCCCATTTTCATTCAGCACATCAGCGGCATCCCTGATCTGACCTTTATAACGTACTTTCCCTTCCCCAATCAGCGCCAGGGCCATGTGTGCCAGCTGCACCAGATCCCCGCTGGCACCTACACTGCCGTGTTGCGGGATCAATGGAAAGATCCCGCGGTTGATACATTCCAGAATTAACTCCGGCAGAGAAGGATGGATACCTGAACAACCCTGCACAAAAGTTGCCAGGCGTACAATCATGGCCGCCTTGACCTGAATATCGTCAAGGATTTCTCCCGTACCGGAAGCGTGAGAACGTATGAGGTTAAGCTGCAGTTGGAGCAAGTCCTTGTCTTCAATCTTGAATTGAGACATAGGGCCGAACCCTGTATTGATGCCATAGATAACTTTTTCCTTAGAAAATTCTTTCAGAAAATCAAAAGAGTGGGCGATCCTGTCTGCAGCTTCCTTTCCCAGTGTGATCTTTTCTTCTCCGAAAAGAAGATCCTTTATGTTTTTCAGGGATAATTCCTTGTTGTAAAAAATCATAAGTTTGTATGTGGTATATAAAGCGACAAAGATACATTTTTTTACAATACGCGAATGTTCCCTATGGGCTTAATATTCACAAAAGAACTCCCCGCAGGCAGCAATGGACGGAGGTTCCCGGAAAGAATCCTGCACTACTGATCCTATAATGCCAGTATGCAGACAGGCTGGCTGATGGCAATGCGTTTCCCCGTATCCTCCGGCAGCCCGGTCTGCGTATTACGGCGGTAGATTTCTATATGGTTCTCATTCTTGCATGAGACAAGGATCCATCGGTCATCCGGGGTGATCAGAAAATGCCTGGGGTGGTTTCCTGTGGGTTGGAATCCTGTCCTTGCCAGTTTGCCTTCCGTCGGATCTACACTATAAGTGACTATTCCGTCACCTTTCAGGCGAGTGGAAACGTAAAGGAATTTCCCGTCGGCGGACAAGGCAATATGCGCACTTCCGCGGGCCAGGCAGGTATCTGCCAGAACAGATTGGATCGGTGAGAGTTGTCCTTCTTTGTGCGAGAATACAGTAACCTTTCCGGAAAGTTCACTTATCAGGTATGCCCGGTCACCGGACCTGTTGAATATCAATTGTCGGGGCCCGCTGCCCGGTTCCAGGGACACTGTATTTGTAAGTACCGGGGCTGCCAATGTGGTGTTTTGCATGACATAGATCCGGTCAGAGCCCAGATCGGTAGCGAAAAGATGTGTCCCTGAAGGTGAAAAAACCACACAATGGATATGGGGTGAACGTTGTCTTAAGCTGTCGGGTCCCGATCCGGAAAAAGACAATTGACGCTTCACGTCACGGTTCTCCGCAGAATAGACAGTGACTGTTCCGGAAGAATAATCTGCTGTGACCACATAGCGGCCGGCAGGTTCCACAGCAATATGACAGGGATCTGATCCGGGGTTGTCAATACAGCCGAGCAGCTGCATAGTACCATTTTTCCTATCCGCAGCAAAAGCGGAGAGCCCTGATCTTGCTCCGCTTTCATTAACGGCATATACTATGTCAGTACCCGGGGCAGCTGCCAGAAAAGACGGATTGTCAGCCTTGGCACTGTCCAAAAACTTATATTCTGCATTTTTTGTGTTAAACCGGCAGGAATATATGCCATGACCTTTCCCTGTAGTATATGTACCCACAATAAGCCTCAGGTACTGAGATCCGGTACTACATGCAGATATCACGACAATGGCAACGAATACAATGATCAGATGTTTCATAAATTTTCCGCAAAAATAATAAGAAGCCGACTAAAAATCACTTTTTAGTCGGCCTTGGGCAAAAATTCATTTAACCGTAATGCAAATTAATAATCGAGCTTATAGACCTTTAAACCCTCATTGATGGTATTTACTTTGATCTTCAAGCCCTTTACACCGTTCTCTATGCATTCTCCCACCAGCGGATAAGACATCACGGTAGTGAAAGTGGTGTACTGGGGATCGCTTTTGGCTTCATGACGCAGTTCCAGACAGTAATAGCCATCTTCAAGTGGCGTTTCCCTGTTCAGGTCGTAGATCATTTTAAAACTATGCTTATTTGGATTTGTAGCCTGGATGGTTACCTGCAGATTCAGGTAACGATTGGTCCCCAGTCCTCCTCCGGCAATCCAGATATACCGCGGTTCAACCCTGTCGCTGCCCAGAGTGTCTGGCTCCGAAGTATAAAGGAATTCTTCGGTATCTACCAGATTCATTTGCACAATATCAATATACTTGATTACCGGATCCGCCTGGGATAATTCCTTTTCCTGAGGAGTACTTCCGTGGAACTGGTAATACAATATGAGCCGTTGTCCGTTTATAGGTTCTAATTCTTTGATAGAGGCATGGTTCTTTGGACAAAACAGCAGGGTGTCATCGGTAATGAAGTAATAAGGATACTTGTCGCCTGCCGGCAATTCGTAATCGGTCGATATGGTTGCCCAGGTAATATGGGTTTCATCTCCGGAATTCAACCAGCCTTTGCAGGAAGAGGTGAAAATGAACAGGGCTGCCGCAGTAAATAAATAAGTAAATTTGGTAAATCGTTTCATATTTTATTTCGTATTTTCGTTTAACTTTCTGTTTATATAATTGCAGCAATTTCGGCTTTACTGCATCTTAGAAAGAAAATTTTTTATTCAAGCAGTATTATTTGCCCCCTTGCATTTAAATTAATGACCGTAACCGCAGATGAAAGATAGAGAGCTTTGGAAAGAGATATATACCAAGTACGCAAAGCGAATGTTGGTCGTCTGTATGCGGTATTCCCGGGGAAGGGAAGAAGCCGAGGACAGGATGCACGACGGGTTTATGCAGGTGTTCAGGTCCCTGGATAAATTTACCGACAGGGGAGAAGGTTCTTTGAGGGCCTGGATGGAAAGGATTATGATCAACACTTGTTTGCAGCATATAAGGAAAAAGGATTTATTGCGGGATAGCAGACCAGTGGAAAAAATACCGGAGCCGGCAGGAGATCCGTTTTTGGAAGTAGCAACGGAAAGAATACCATCCCAGGTGCTGCACCGGTTGATACAAGAACTTCCGCCCGGTTACCGGACTGTTTTTAATCTGTATGTATTTGAAGGGATGTCACACAAAGAGATTGCAGAGCAACTGGGAATAATGGAAAAGACTTCGTCATCTCAGTTTTACAGGGCCAAGAGCCTGCTTGCCAGGCAAATAAAAGAATATGAAGACAAACAACGATAAATGGATCGGGATCCTGAAAAGGAAAGTGGAAGAGGTCCCTGTGTCTTTGGATACGGACAGATCCTGGATGCACATGGAACAAAAGATCCGCGGCTTTTACAGGATCAGGCTGTGGAAAAGGGCGGGTCTGGTCGCTGCCTGTGCTGCAGCCATACTGGGACCTGTATTTTTTCTAAACAGGGGGGATACCCTGGCAAGGAAAGAGCCTGTGACAGTTGTTTTGAAATACCCAGGAACAGCATTGGCACACAAGGTGGAAAGACCCCGAAAGCTTGCTGATCAGGTGTCCTACTGGCCAGTGACCATGAAACCGGTGATTGAGATCCGGGAAATTTCTCCGGAAGAAACCGAACATCATGTGCCTGTGATTTCCCCGGTGGATGAACAGCCTGCCATGGCACAGGAAGCAACTCCCACGGAGCATCCCACAAAACAGGATAATGGTCCTGCAGCGGCAGAAAATCCTTTTTACGGGCAGGAACCCTTCAAAAAGGACCGTAAAAAAATGATGGTCTCGGCTTCCGGATTGTTTTCCATGAACAGGGCAGAACAACCCGTTGCTATGCCGCTGAACGATATCTTAATGAGCAACAACAGGCTCTCTATTTTTGGCATAATACCACAGAGGGATGTGTCGCTAACCGAACCTGCAGCCGAAATGTTTTCTGTAAAGTATGTGAAATATGAATACCAGCACAGGAAACCCGTTGCTTTCGGGATGTATGCCTCGCTGCCCCTATCCCAAAGATGGTTTGTGGAAAGTGGTCTTTTCGCTACCCGACTGTCGACCGCCATTTATTCTGTACATACACAGCAACAGCAACCCGGGTCCAACAGGGTATTGATTACCGACAGGGTTCTCTGGTTTCTGGGAGTACCCCTAAAAATACGGTGGAATTTTGTGGACCGGCGGTACTTTACGGCTTATGTTTCCGGCGGGGGGGCCATGGAAAAATGTATTTACTTTGGCTATTCCGCCCAGATGGACGACCATAAGGACCGGATGGACGATCCCGACATGGAACTGACCGCCCGGGATATGCCCCTGCTCTGGTCTGTACAGACTACCCTGGGAGCCCAGTACAATATTGTGGGCAACGTGGGGATCTTTGCTGAACCCGGAGTTTCCTTTTATTTTGAACATAATTCACCGGTACACACCATTCGTACGGACAGCCCGGTTAATTTCCACCTGAATGCAGGGATCCGCTTTACCTTTTAATTTTTTTTCATTTTAGACAATTTATTCAATTTATTGTCATACATTTGCCATTCACAATTTTTAATTTTTTTCAATGAATAACGGAACCGTTAAATTTTACGATGAGATCAAAGGTTTTGGTTTTATCAGGGACTCAAAGACGTCCAAAGAGTATTTTGTACATTCATCAGGTCTGATTGACAGGATCAGGGATAACGATGAAGTGACTTTCGACTTACAGGAAGGAAGAAAGGGATTAAACGCAGTCAATGTAAGACGCAGTTAAATCCTGCAACATACCTATTATGTATCCCGCTGTTTTTAACGGCGGGATTTTTTTTTACATTTGTTCTGATGATCTATATAATGACTCCGGCGGACAAATTGCCCGATACTTTTCCGGGACTGTGCAGTACTTTCATGCCCCCGGAAAGAACCAGGCAAATGATGGCTTATGCAGGGATCCGGGACCGGAAATTGTGTGCGGCTGCTTATGTATTGCTGGTGTATGCACTCAAAAAAGAAGGTCTTTTTACCGGTATGCCCGTTTTTGAATACGGTCCCTCTCAGAAACCCTTTCTTGCCAATTATCCGGGAATACATTTTAACATAAGTCATTGCGAAGGGGCTGTGGTTTGTGCGGTATCCAGCCAGCCCGTGGGTATAGATATAGAAAAAGTAGGTGAGTATGACGACCGGATGGCCAGGTATATCTGCAATGAAAGAGAATATTCCTGGGTGACAGGTGTACCCGGGATGGAAGCTCTCCGATTCACGGAAATGTGGACACGCAAGGAAAGCAATGTCAAGTGCATGGGCACCGGGATAAACGATCATCCGGTGCTCATGGAAAGCGGGGGATGCCGGGTATGGTATTATTCAAATGAACATGATCAATATATAATAAGTCTAAAACAATGCAGCAAACAACCTATCCCCTGACAAATGCTCAGATGGGCATGTATTACGAATGGCAGAAAGACAAAGAGCTCACACAGTACAACAACCCGTTTCTTTATGAATTTCCCGCATCTGTTCATGCAGAACGTTTAAGGGACGCCTTTATTAAGGTCATTGAAGCACATCCCACCTTGAAGCTCAAGCTTAAACTATTGGGAAACGGAGATGTGATTCAGTATTTTGTCAGGGAGGATCCGGTGGATATTCCCGTTTATGAGACCGGGGAAAAAGGACTGAGAGACCGGATTCGCGCTGCCGTCAGGCCTTTTGACCTACTCTCGGGAGAACCCCTTTACCGCATAGATATCTATAAAACGCCTGCAAAGGTCTTTGTTTTGCTGGACATTCACCACATAGCCTACGACGGATCTTCCAGTACTGTCTTTCACCGTGACCTGGTAAAAGCCTATGAAGGAGGATCTCTTGAGGAAGAATCTTTTACCTGTTGTGATTTTGCCCTTCTAGAAGCCGAAAGGATGCAGGGAGAGGCCTACAAAAGGGATGAAGCCTATTTTACCGAAAAACTCAGCGGTGTAAATCCTGCCAAACTTCCCGTACTAAACGGACAGGAACAAGCTGCCGGAACCCTGGACAAAGTGTCGGAAAAGGTAGATTACAGCCAGGTCAGCGTGTATTGCAAGCGCCTGGACATCTCTCCAAACAACCTGTTTGCGGGAGCTTTGGGCATTTGCCTGAACCGCTACACACGTGAGGACAGGCTTTGTTTCTGCACGGCGCACCACGGCCGCACAGACGATAGGATCCGGGACAGTATAGGCATGTTCGTCAAAACGTTACCCGTAGTCGTGGAGGCGAAACCGGAACAGAAACTCGAGGATTACCTGAAAGGGATCCGCACCGGCATGAAGGAACTATGGACACACCAGACGTATCCTTTTGCCCATATGGTGACCCATTTCGGGATCGCCATGGATCTGACCTACACCTTTCAGAAAGGAATCGTGGAATATTTTGAAATGCCACAGGGTCAAGTGAAAATGGAATACCTGCACGAAGGTTCCACACACGACAAACTAAGCATTTACATATATCAGTTCCCCGAAACCTTCGAGATCCGCTGCGAATACAACAATGCCCTGTACCAAAGGGATTATATGGAGGTCTTTGTCGCATCGCTGAAAAACACGCTGCTGGGGATCATGGCCGCAGATCCGGCCCGGACCGCCTGTGGGGAAATATCCATCACCAATGAGCGCGAAAAGGAAAAGGTGCTGGCTTTTGCACAAGGCGATATCCTGCCGTACGACAACGGTAAAACGTTCCTTGATCTGTTCCGGGAACAGGTGGCCGCCCGTCCCGGGAACCTTGCCGTAAAAGACATCTGGGGGTCGTTGACCTACCAGGCCCTGGACAGGCAGTCGGACGTCATGGCGCAAAAACTGATGGTGATGGGAGTAAAACCCAATGATTTTGTTGCCGTGGTATTGTCCCGTCATAAAGAATTTGTGGTCACCGTACTGGGGATCCAGAAGGCAAAAGCCGCCTACGTTCCCATGGATAGCGATTATCCCATCGACAGGTTGCTGTACATGTTGGAAGATAGCCGATCGGCTGTCCTGGTAACCGAAAAGGAACTCTGCAGGAATAAACAGAAGGAAGGTCCTTTTGAACACCATAACGTCCTGTTCATTGATGATACAGACCTGGACACAAAGGCGGAGAAAGTCACCGACTTGCCTGCACCCGGCAACCTGGCTTACATGATATACACTTCGGGGTCCACAGGAAAGCCCAAGGGGGTCATGATCAGCCACCGGGGACTGGCCGCCATGTGCGTAGCCCATTCCCTCAACATGGATATCGTTCCCGGGGACAACAACAGCTGCCACGCCAGCTTCAGCTTTGACGCCTCGGTACATGATATTTTTCCACCGTTGTCTGCAGGGGCCTGTGTACACGTGATCCCGTCCGAAATGCGCCAGGACATGGTTATGCTCCATGACTACATGATCAGCAACAAGATCACGGGCGGCACTTTCAGCACACAGTTCGGGCTGGAAATGATCAACCAGTTTGAACTTCCAATGAAATACATGCTGGTTGGCGGGGAAAAAATGTTCCCCGTAAAAAAGAGAAACCTCAAAATAATAAACGGTTACGGACCTACGGAATTCACCGTGTGTTCCGATTACCACATAGTGGATCAGGAAAAAGACACCGGCAACATTCCCATCGGACGTCCCGTACCCAACTCTTGGTCCTATGTAATGGACGACAAACAGAAATTGCTCCCTGCTGGGGTGGCAGGGGAGCTGTGCCTGGCCGGGCCTCAGATAGCACTGGGGTATTGGCAGCGTGAAGACCTTACGGCGGAAAGGTTCCTGCCCAACCCTTACAGCACAGGCCCCGTGAACGACACCATCTACCGGACCGGAGACCTGGTGCGCTGGAGAAATGACGGGCTAATAGAATACCTGGGCCGCATAGACACTCAGGTCAAATTGCGCGGTTTCCGCATAGAGCTGGGGGAAATCGAAACGGTCCTATCCAAATTTCCGGGGATCGTCTCGGCCGTTGCCGAGGTAAAGGAATTCGGCGGAGCGCAGCAATTGTGCGCCTATTACCAGATCGCGGGCGATGCACCGATCAATGAAGAAGCATTGCTGGACCACTTGCGCGCCAGCCTGACCGAGTATATGGTCCCTTCGGCCTTGCTTAAACTCAAAGCATTCCCCATGACGCCCAATGGCAAGGTGGACCGCAAAAAGCTCCCTGTGCCGCACCTGACGCTCAAGGAGATTATTCCGCCGCAGACCATCTTGGAGAAAGACCTCTTTGGGATCGTGGCAGAGATCCTGCAGACAGACCAATTTGGTGTTACCACCAACCTGTTGTCCATAGGGCTGACCTCGCTCCTGGCCATTCGCCTGTCGGTACTTGTCAAACAAAACCTGGACATAAATCTGCCCACCAAAGATATACTGAAACTGAAAACCATACGGCTGATGGTACGCCTGCTTACAGGCGAGCAAAAAGAACCAGAGGCAACAGCCATGAAAACTTACCCGGTGCAGGAATTCTATCCCCTGACCGAGACACAAAAAGGCATCTATTACGATTGGGAAAAAGCACGGGAAGCCCTGCAATACAACATTCCCCTTGCTGTACGTTCCTCCCTGGACAAAGGACCGGATCACGCCAGGCTCAGAGAAGCACTCACCCAGGTGGTGGAAACCCATCCGTACTTGAAAACACGCCTGGTGTTGCATGGGGGGGAAGTCATGCAACAACGCCGCGACACACAACCGGTCGAGATCCTGGTCAAAAATTCTTCTGACAGCAAGATGGGATCCATCATGACCGGTTTTGTAGAACCCTTTGACCTGTTCACCGACAACCTCTACCGTTTTGAGATACACATCACGGAATCCAGCCTGTACCTGCTCCTCGATTTTCATCACATTGCCTTTGACGGAGCATCCCTGGGGATTTTCCTGCAAGACCTGATGATGGCCCTGGAAGGCAAAAGTCCTGTGTCCGGTACGGTCTCGGCCTTCGACGTCGCCCTGTACGAACAGGAAGCCCTGAGATCTCCCGCTTACCACCAGGCCGAGGCTTACTTTGACTCTCTCACGGGAGGTGAATGCTCCATGTCCGTGATCCCGCCTTCGCCCAGGGTACCGGAAGGAAAAGAAGCAGGGGAGTACTCGGAAAAGGTCCCCGCACAGGCCATAGATGATTTTTGCAGGGATTACGGGCTCACGGCCAACACATTTTTCCTCTCGGCCCTCACACAGGCCGTTCAGCGCTATACGCGCGAGGAAAATATTGTACTGACGGTCTCTTCGGGCGGAAGGGCCGATCCCTCCTTGGCCCGGACCATGGGTATGTTTGTGAAAACGCTGCCCGTGAAGACCCAAATGAGGTCCCGTCCTTTCATAGAATTTGCCAAAGACCTGCAGGAACAGATGTTCTCTACCATGGAACACGAACTGTTCCCCTTTACCAAAATGGTAGACAAATACGGGATCGTGCCGCAGATAAATTACGTGTATGAAGGTGGGCTGGGAATAGAAATTACCGTGGACGGGCAGCCCATGGAAATCATATACCTGGACCTGGAAGCCGCCAAATTTCCCTTTGGCGTGGTCATAGAACCCAACGGGAAGGAATACAGCATCCAGGTACAGTACGATGCAACCAAATACGCTTCCGAAGATGTGAAGCGGTTTGTCTCACTTTACCGGAACATTGCCGCAAGGGCAGCCTCGGAACCCGAGACGCCTACGGCAGAACTGACCCTGATGGATCCTGCTGCCCGCAGGCGGGTGCTTCAGTTCTCGGAAGGGATAAGGCTCCCGTACGATATGTCCCGGACTTTCATCGACATTTTCCGCGAAAATGCCGGCCGGTATCCCGGCAATACAGCCGTGGCAGACAGGTGGGGATCTTTGACTTACAGCCAGCTGGACAAATATTCGGACAATCTGGCGGCAGAGTTGTCTGACAGGGGAGTACTTCCGGGAACCTTTGTGGCCGTGATGATGTCCCGATGCAAGGAATTTTTGGTCAGTATTTTAGCTATTCAGAAAGCTGGAGGAGCCTACGTGCCCATGGACAGCGAGTACCCCAACGACCGTTTGCTGTACATGCTGGAAAACAGCGGTGCAAAAGCGCTGATCACGGAAAGGAATATGTATGAATCCAAAAGTCAGGCAGGTGATTTTTATGTGGAAAGGGTCCTCTTTGCCGATGAATTCGATTTTGAAAAGGACCGCATACTGAACCTGCAACCTCCCGGACCGGAAGACCTTGCCTATATGATCTACACCTCGGGTTCCACAGGAAAACCCAAGGGGGTCATGATCCGCCACTTATCGCTGGCGGCCAAAGTAAACTGGCAGGTACACGATCTGGAGATCACTCCGCGCGACAGCAACGTATGTCACCCAAGCTTCAGCTTTGATGCCTCGGTGGACGATCTGTTCGGACCGCTGGCCGGAGGCGCCTCGGTACATATCCTTTCCGAAGACATGCGCCAGAATATGGTGGAACTGTATCAATACACCGTGGACAATCACATAACCGGGGGATCATTCAGCACTCAGTTTGGTATGGAACTGGTCAACCAGTTTGAACTTCCTCTGCGCTACATTATAATGGGCGGTGAGAAAATGGTTCCGTTAAAGAAACGTAAAATACAAATAATCAACGGATACGGACCTACCGAATTCACGGTATGCTCCAGTTATCACAAGGTCGACCAGGAAAGAGACACCGAAAACATACCCATAGGCAAACCCGTTCCCAACACCTGGTCCTACGTGCTGGACGCCAACCTGCAATTGCTGCCGCCCGGGATCCCCGGAGAACTCTGCCTTGCCGGCAGGCAGACGGCACTGGGGTACTGGAAACGCGAAGACCTTACAGGCGAACGGTTTGTGTCCAACCCGTACAGTGAAAGTCCGGATAATCCCGTGATCTACCGGACCGGGGACCTGGTGCGCTGGAACGAATGGGGTAACCTGGAATACATGGGCCGCATAGACAGCCAGATCAAACTCCGTGGATTCCGCATAGAACTGGGCGAGATCGAGACCATGATGGCAAAATTCAAGGGGATAGCTTCTGCTGTGGCCGATGTTAAGGAATTTGGCGGGGCACAGCAACTGGTGGGGTACTATATAGTGGAACCCTTCGGAAAGGTCGATCCGGCGGAGCTGGAAGCCTACCTGCGCACCGGGTTGACCCAATACATGGTTCCCTCGGCCTTTATGGAAATGAAAACTTTCCCCCTGACGCCCAATGGCAAGGTGAACCGCAAACTGCTGCCCCTGCCGCAAATGGCCAGAACGCAGCCGTACACCGCTCCGACCACCAAACTGGAGGAAGACCTGTGCGAGATATTTGCCGATATCCTGCAATTGGAAAAAGTGGGGATATTGGACGATTTTTTCCGCATTGGCGGAACTTCCATGTCGGCCATCAAGGCCATTATCCGTATCATCAACCTGGGGCATGACATCAAATACGGGGATATGTTCGAGCGCAAGACCCCCAAAGCCATTGCCGCTTTCCTTGCCGGATCGGCTACTGCCAGGGAACAGGAAAAGAAAAGCGTCGGGGAGAAGGGAATTGCCGATTATGATTACTCGGCCATTGATGGTCTGCTGGGTAAAGCCCGTCCCGGACTCTGGGACGGCTACACACCCCGCAACGTGGGAGATGTGCTCCTGACAGGGGCTACGGGCTACCTGGGGATGCATCTGCTGAAAGAACTCATAGAGAAGGAAGAGAATGTCATCTACTGTATGGTCCGCTCCAAGGGGGTGCTTACGCCGGAAAGACGCCTGAAGTCGCAGCTGATGTATTATTTCTCCAATGTGTACGATTCCCTTTTTGGTACACGAATCATTCCGGTGGACGGGGATATTACCAATCCCGGAACGCTGGAATCCCTCAAGGGAATGGGGATCTCAACCGTTTACAATTGTGCCGCAGTGGTGAAACACTATGCCGCCGGAGACGAGTTGGTAAAGATAAATGTAGAAGGGGTGTCCAACCTGGTCGATTTCTGCCGCAGCGACAATGCCCGGCTGATCCACATTTCCACGGTCAGCGTAAGCGGCATGAGGCCAAAGGGATCTGAAGACCGTACGGTATTTGACGAATCGGTACTGTATGCAGGACAGTCGATAGACAACCAGTATGTGCTGAGCAAATTCCTTTCCGAAAGGATCGTGTTACAGGCCGTTGCAGAAGGCATGGACGGAAAGGTAATGCGGGTGGGCAACCTGATGGGACGTCATTCGGACGGAGAATTCCAGATCAATTTCCGCAGTAATGCATTCATCAATACGCTCAAGAGTTACAAGGTGCTGGGTATGTTCCCGCTGACAGGGCTCATAGCCCCGGCCGAGGTGTCTCCCATAGACTGTGTGGCCCAGGCGGTGCATGTGCTTTCCAAAACACCGCAGGAGGTCGTGCTGCTGCATGCCTACAACAATTACCGGCTGAACATGGCCAATCTGGTGTATGCCATGAAAGAGTACGGTTTTGATATAGAGCTGGTCTCCGATGAGCGGTTCAACCGGCACTTTAAGGATATGATGCAGGATCCGTCCAGGAGCGAATATCTTTCGGGATTGCTGCATTACGGTATGGATATAGAAAAAGTACCCGTCCCGGATGACAACAGCTACACCACTTTATTGCTATACCGCAATGATGTGCGCTGGCCGCTTGCCGACGAGGGGTACTCTTTGAAACTGATAGAAATGCTGGATGGAATGGGATTCTTTGACCAGTGATCAAAGGGATTCCCGGGTCACCACTTTTTTCAATTTGTACGGAAAGTTATACCTTTAAATATCAAATAATACCATTTTATGAAAAACCACAATCCATGGCACAGCGTTGCACCCGATGTCAGGGGGTGTGAGGTCAACGCACTTATTGAGATCAGCAATGGAGGCCGCGCCAAGTATGAATTGGACAAGGAAACCGGGCTGCTGTGCCTGGACCGGGTATTATACTCGGCAGTATATTATCCGGCTAATTACGGATTTATTCCCCGCACTTATGCCAAGGATGATGATCCGCTGGACGTGCTGGTGTTGTCGCAGATAGCCATCCAGCCTTTGTGCATTGTGCGGGTCAAGATCATAGGGGTAATGCAGATGATTGATCAGGGCAAACCCGATGACAAGCTCATTTCCGTAGCATGTAACGACAAGAGCGTAAGCCATATAGAAGAGATCAAAGATATGCCCCCGATCTTTGATTCCGAACTCAAACAATTCTTTGAAGAATACAAACGCCTGGAACAAAAAACCGTTCTTGTGGAAGATTTTTCCGACAGGAACAAAGCTATAGAGATACTGGCGGATGCCCTGCAGCGGTACGTTGAACTGTATACGTAAATCAGGATTTTATCTTTTCTATGCAGGGAAGGATCTCTTGGGGGGAATGAGCCATTTGGTCCGGTGTAAGGGTAGAAAGTATTTCCCTGTTGTTCATTCCCCAGGTTACTGATATGATAGGGATTCCGACTTTTTTACATGCTTCAATGTCGCGGGTTTCATCCCCAATGTAGATTGTTTCTGCAGGGGAAATGTTCTTTTTACGGAACATCCGTTTGAAAACCTTGTCTTTACCAAAAATGCTTTTACCGCTATAGACAAAGTCAAACAATTGATCCATACCGTTGCTCTTAAGGAACAGATTTACATTGGACCGTGAATTGGAGGTGATTATGGCCAGACGGTAGCCTTTGTTTTTGATTTCCCGGATTGCTTGAGGGATGCCTTCAAAGGGTTTTAATCCCGGCACGAGCTCATGGATTTCTTTTTTTATACGGAGCATAATAACGCCCAGTTTCTGGGGAGACATGCCAAATTGTTTGAGCAGATTCTGGGGTTTTCCGGCTGCAATGATCAGCTTCTCTTCCGGTTTCAGGGGTTTACGATCGTATTCGGGGGCGATCCGGTTGTAAATGGCAAATGCCAGGTCAATGGTATCGGCCATGGTCCCGTCAAAGTCAAAAAGGATATGTCGGATGGGTTGCACAATTGTTGTTTTGGCAGCAAAGACCGTGCCCAGACCGTAAAATTCCCCACTTTTAGTGATTGACAGGACTGTCCATGTACTGTAATTTCGCAGGTAGAAAAACCACATACAAAAATGGAATAAAATGATTTTTTTCTGACCAAACTGCAATTATATTTTTTATGAAAAAATATCTGTTTTTATTTCTCTGTCTTTTTTTATCGGTCGATATTTTTGCCCAAAAAACGGTAACAGTAACGGGAAATGTTGTAACAACCGATGGTCATCCGGCTGAAAACATTACCGTAATGATAAACGGGACAAACTATGGAGGCATTACGGATAACAAAGGAAATTTTGAATTTAACGCATTACCCGGAAACTATAAACTGATTGTTTTTTCGATCATACATCATAAAACCGAAATCCCCATATTAATAACTGCTGATAAAGGAAATCATTTCCCGGATATAAAGATTACTGAGAATATTCAGGAACTTCAAGAAGTAGTTATTACGGGAACAAGAACCGAGAAACGCTTGTCGGAAGCTCCCATACAAACTATAGTCATAAGCCAACGGGAAATTCAAAAAGCCGGTGCCATATCAACCATTGAAACGTTACAGGACCATATACCGGGACTAATGGTTACGCCAAACGCCATGGGAAATAATTTGCGTATCAAGGGATTAAACAGCCGGTATATATTGATGCTGGTTGATGGAGAGCGCTTGGTGTCTGAAAGTGCCGGAGGAAACATTAATCTTGATCAGATTAATGTAAATGATATAAAAAGAATTGAAATGGTAAATGGAGCATCGTCGGCTCTTTACGGTTCGAATGCGGTAGGAGCCGTTATAAATATTATCACAAAAGGACCCCTGCACCCATTTGAAGCCGGCGTCGACTTAATAGCAGAAAGCAATAATACGTGGAAAACAAAAATAAATACAGGGTTTAAACAAAAAAAAGTATCAGGCCGGGTGAGCGCTTTTCGTAATTCGTCTGATGGTTTTGGCGGCGATGGCGAATCACCGTATGCTGCAAAATATGAAGATTATGGCGCTCAGTTAAAAGTGGGTTATCAACCTACCCGGCATATTGATTTAAACTTGAATGGACGCTATTTCAGACATGAGACCTTTAAACCAAAGGAATCTATAAACGTGAAGCATCCTCTCACCCACACTTTTTCCATAGGGGCAAATGCCGGATATGTTTCTGCGGACAAAAGAATAAAGACGAATTTGAGTACACACTTCTCCAAATACTATGATTTTGACATACTTGAAAAGAAAAAAAGTCAGGCAAGAAAAAACAATACAGCAAGTTTTTTATCCGGTCGCTGGTTAAACACGTTTACACCGGATGAAAGATGGGAATTCGTAGGTGGAGCGGAATATAACCACGAAAAAACTTTTGCAACAAAAACCTTAGGGGCGGAACCCGTTACAAAATCATTAAATGATGTAAATCTTTTTGCTCAAGTCGATTATAAGCCACGCCTTCATTTTAATATACTTGCCGGACTGCGCTACACCTACAACAATCAGTTTAAATCGGCGTTAACCCCCAAGCTTGCTTTAATGTACCGAATTAAAAGTGGTGTAAAACTGCGTGTCGATGTTGGTACGGCATTCCGGGCACCAAGCATTAAAGAACTGTATTACAATTTTGATCATCAGGGGATGTTTTGGGTATACGGTAATCCCGAGCTAAAAGCGGAAAAAGGATTATACTACTCATGGTCGGCAGAATACGAGAAGAGCGGTTTTAATGCTTCAATATCCGTTTATCACAACAAAATAAAGAATAAAATTACCCAATATGAAGTTATAAATACATCTGGAAAACGTGAGCTTTATTACAAGAATGTAAGCAGTGCTACGCTACGAGGGATAGATGTAAATATTTCTTTCGTATTGTTGCCTGAACTGTTACTCAAAGCGAATTACAGCTTTTGCGATGCCAGGAACGATTCAACAAAGCTGCAAATTTTGGGAAACGTAAAACACAGCTCAACACTATCGGCCACGTGGAGCGGTAAAATAGCACAAAGCCCATTTTCATTACAATTTGCCGGTAGATTAAGTTCACCTAAAATATATCAGGAAAAAACAATGGACAACACCGGAAACGAAACAATAAACACCGTAAAGTCAAAGCCTTTTTCGGTATGGAAAATTGTACTGGTAAAACCATTTGTAATTAAAAACCACACTGTGGAACTAACAGCCAAAGTGGACAATATTTTTCAATTCAGAGAACCATCGTTCGTTAACCCCGGACGACAATATCTGATAGGTTTACGATATGCTTTTAATTAAACAATAAAAAACAAACAAATGGAAAAAACAATATTATTTTTAGCCATTGCAGTAATAGCTTTAAGTTCTTGCAGTAAAGACCCTAAGCCCATTGTCGGCGATACGAAAGAAGTGCAAATAGATGCTACTTCAAATACGGCCTGGCATTATTATTCTTTTGCCGAAAACAAAATAGTAGGTACTGATGATGAATCTTCTGATAATAACGCCAAATGGGGAACACGTAAAGATTGGGATGTGGCATTTTGTAAGTATCATATCCGTACGAATAGCGGCGCATTTACTAAGGTAAACGCACAAGGAGGAGTGTATATTTTCAAAACGAAAGAAATTGAAGGACACGTATATGTGTACGACGACGCAAACAGTTCCTATGAAAAAACAAACTCAGTTCCTGCAGGAATTACATTCGCTACCGACACAGAGAAAGAGCTTAAGCAGATGGGTGGAATCATTCTAAAACGCATTCAATCCGATGCATCTTCAGTTACATTCAAAATGAAACTGATTAACAAAGAAAAGGATATTTGGGGTAAAGAAATGCCCCCCGTTTACCTAAAAGCTCCGCTTTGCCTGTTCCGCTCCGCCGACGGTAAAAAAGTATATAAAGTACATTTCAAAGAGTATTTAAATGCTGACGCGGTTGCGGGACATATTTCATTACGTTTCGCAGAGATAGAATAACATCAAATTAATTAATTAATTTAGGGAAACATTTATTTATCAAATGACAATAATGAAAATACAAAAAACAATCGCTTGTGTTATCCTTTTGTTGTTCGGATGTGCGTCGTTACAGGCAAAAAACGCATTGGTCATTATAGCTCACGGTTCTCCTTCCGAAAAATGGAATGCGCCTGTACTGTCGCTTGAAAATGAAATTAAGGATATTCTGAAAGAAAGGAATATTTCGGGCTTCGATTATGTCAGGGTGGCTCTGATGGAATTTACCGAACCCACTATTGCATCCGTGATAAAAGATTGTGAAAATGAAGGAATAGACCGCATATATGCCGTTCCTTTGTTTATCGCTCCGTCCGGACACTCGGAAAACGATGTGCCGAATATATTGGGAATTAAATACGATGTGCAAATGATCGATGAATTGAAGAAAGAAGGCGCTTCTTTAGTAAACACTCATATACCGATTACTTTGGGCCCAACTTTGTCGTACAATTCCATCATTAAGGATATTATACTCGACAGAGTAAAAGAAATGTCAACCCGGGCAGATGAAGAAGCGCTGGTGTTGCTTGCTCATGGATCGCCTGATTATCAATCTTTTTGGACGAAAATGATTACGGAAGCAGGAAACTATATATTAGGTAAAACCGGCATACAATACTTTGATTATGCTTTTGTAGAAGTCGGACAATCTTTCAAAGAAAAAGCATTGCCCGCGATCATACAAGCCGGAGAGAAAAAGAAAAAAGTGTTGGTACAGGGAATTTATCTTGTTTCGGGTGTAAAACGAATGTCTGAATATGTCGAAGAAGAAATAAAAAACAAAGGGCAGGACAGTGTAATCGCCTATCTTATTCCGACAAATGCCGTTTACGGAAACTACGGTTTGTTGCCGGATGCCGGTAAAAGAATAAGCTACTGGGTTGCGGACAGAGCTGAAGAATGGCTGAGCAAAAAAATCGATTAAGAATAATTATTTATGCAGTGGCGCGAAGAAAATAGCAGCCTCGTTTTTCATACATGTCACCAGTTTGTGGTGAACATGCATTTCGGAAGAAATAGCTACACACAATGAGCTTTTCGGCAAACAACCTGAGCGTTTTATAACCGAATGTATCTGTTTTAATTCAATTTTTATGCACACACATGCACAACATTGCCATCATCACTACAATAGCCATACTGCGTTGCACGGGAAAAAATTACTGTGGGTAACGCTGCTTAACTTTATAATTACTTTGGCCGAGATTGTGGGTGGGCTGCTCTCCAACAGCCTCTCATTACTCTCGGATGCCGTGCATAACCTGGGCGATTCGATGGCGCTCTTGTTTGCTTGGATAGCCAACAGGCTGGGCAACAAAAAAGCCGACAAGAGGCGGACTTTCGGCTATAAGCGCGCAGAGATACTTACAGCGTTTTTCAACGCGCTGGTTCTCATTGTTATCTGCCTTTTTTTGTTTATTGAAGCATACCACCGCCTTAGGGAACCCAAACCGATCAAAGGCGCCTTAATGCTTACAGTGGCTGTTATAGGCCTGATAGCCAACTGGGTGTCGGTGCTCATCTTGCAAAAAGACAAGGACCGCAATATCAATGTGAAGGCGGCATACCTGCACCTGATGGGCGATACCCTATCGTCGGTTGCTGTTATCATTGGAGGCGTGGTTATCTGGCTCTGGGGAGTTGTATGGCTCGACCCTGTAATCACAGTCCTGGTGGGTATTTACATTATCTACCATACCTGGTCGGTACTCAAACAGGCCATAGATATACTGATGCAGGCAACGCCCCCGCATATTGATATAGATCGCTTGGTATCCGAAATCAGGAATATTCCACAAGTGAAAGATATTCACCACTTGCACGTATGGCAACTTAACGATGATCAGATACATTTCGAAGCACATATCAACGTGGCGGAAAATATAGATATGGTACAGGCCGCCGAGATGCGCGGGAGGATAGAGGCCTGCCTGCAGGATCATGGCATCAGTCATTCTACCCTGCAAATAGGCTATAACTGCTGCAAAGGTCATGAACAGTTGATCGTGGATGAAAATCTGTAGCACGCTTCAACTCCCGGAACGGAGGTCAGGGGAGTGGGAGGGATGTTCCCGCCACAAACTGATTTATCAGGGCCAGGATTTCTTTCAAGAGAACAACTATACTTCTAATCGGATAGGGGTATAGAAGATTATGTGATGGCATATCTGGTTGAGAAGACAACTAGTATTATTGCCTCTGTGCTTTTGCAGGAAGGGGTCAAGTCTTAAAGCCTGCCAGGCATAATAATCTGTCCAGATGGTTTCGAGCAGAATGTAAGTGGCCACAGGGAGATAGCCTTTTGTGCACCTGAGCGACCTTTTTTTTGTTGTCTATGCAAAAAGCATCATGCTTTAGTCATTGTAGACATATTAAAATTTGCATTAAAACAATAAGGAATTGCCCTCAAAGACATTATGAGAACAAACAAAAGTGCAATCCGTAAATTTTATCCACCACGAGGGTAAAAAAAATCGAACTAAATTGTTAACTTTAAACCGATTTTAAATTATTGGCATGATGAAAAAACTTTTATTTGCCCTGATCACCCTGCTTATGACAAATGCTTCATTTGCCCAGACAGAGAATTATAAGGTGGTGATTGACAAATTCCAGGCCGATTATAATGCCGGCAAATATGAGGATATTTTCAACAGTTTTGCTTCGGTAATGAAAGAGGCATTGCCACTTGAAAACACCATCCAGACTTTGACAGCCCTGAAAAGTCAGGTTGGGAACATGGAAAGCAAGGAATTTATCAAGCATCAAATGCAAACGTATGCGACTTACAAAACGAAATTTGAAAAAGCAGTTTTAGAGGTAAACATTTCGCTGGACAAGGAAAACCTGATAAACGGCCTTTTCTTCAAACCTTATGAAGAACCTAAAGAAACAGTGCCGGCTTCTGTGAACGCATTAAGCAGCTATCCGGAAGAACTGGCGGGGATCATTTTCGCAAAAACCAGGGATTTACCCGTAAACACACAACTTTCCATAGCCGTTATCCGGGACGGAAAAACAGCGTATTACGGCATCATCAGGGCAAACGACACTATAAAAACAGCCGAAAACCAAAACAGGATTTTTGAAATCGGCTCCATTTCCAAAGTATTCACATCGGCTGTACTGGCTTCACTGGTTGAGGATGGGGAAATCAAACTAACCGGCCTGATCAACGATTATTATCCGTTCCCCTTTAAAGACAACATAGGAATCAGTTTTGAAAGTCTGGCAAACCACACATCGGGCTTGCCCCGGTTACCCCAGAATCTGGATTTATCCAACGAGATCAATCCATACAAAAACTACGGCAAGAAGGAAATTGACGAATACCTGGAACAATGGCTGAAGCTGGAGAATGAACCTTCAACGGTCAGTTCCTATTCCAACCTGGGGGTAGGGCTTATGGGGTATACGCTGGGCTTGTCCCAACAAACAAGTTTTCAGCAATTATTACAAAAGAGGATTTTTGATACATACAGCATGACCAATTCCTATACCACTTCCAGGGACCTGGGAGACAAACTCGTCAAGGGAATGGAAGCCAATGGCGAAATCACGGGCAATTGGGATTTTGATGTTTTGTTTGCTGCCGGCGGGATATTGTCTTCAACCGAAGATCTGTCAAAGTTTGTGTATGCACAGTTCAATCCCGGGAATAAAGAACTGGCACTGATGAGAAAACCCACATTCGAAATAAATGAAACCATGCACATGGGCCTGGGCTGGTTTATTGTAAAATCCGAATCCGGAAAGGATGTTCACTGGCATAACGGGGGAACAGGCGGATATTCATCTTCCATGGTGGTGAATGTTGAAGACCAAACGGGTGTCATTATATTGTCAAACGTTTCCGGCATAAACGGGATCATTGATGCATTATGCTTTGAACTCCTGCCCCGGTAGATAATATAATATTGCCGCAAATTCGACCACCGGGTAAATTTACTAAAAACGATTAAATTTACTCACTTGGGTTTCTTACCTGATCGGGGTAATTTATAGCAAAATCCAGAATATTCATAGTGTCATTTATTCAGTCGTTACGGATGTTAATATAATGAATATCAATGAATATCAATGAATTGAGCAAATAGATGTAAGGCTAATTTATAACTTTTTCCCGCTAATTATTTAGGAAGAACTGCGGATAATCATTAAATTTTATTACATTTGACCTCAGAACCAAAATCGTCAATAATATGCCAGGGAATGAGAGCCAAGTCAAGGAGCAGATCGTAACGTCGGCTACCAATTTTTTTTCGAAATTCGGATTTCGGAAAACAACCATGGATGAGATAGCACGGCATATTCACAAGGCGAAAGGCCTTCTGTATTATTATTTTAATAGTAAGGAAGAACTTTTTAATGCAGTGCTGGAAAAGGAACTGGATGACGTACAAGCCGAATTATCAAAAGAAATAACCGGGAGTCACGATTCTATGAATATGCTCAAAAGGTATATTCTAAAACGGTTTCATTTATTGAAAAATGCGGTGAATTACCAGGAAACATTAATGGCAGATTTTTTTGATAAATATCATTTTGTGGCCGTCACCCGGGAGCGTTTCAGTCAATTTGAGCGGCTACAACTGGCGTCTATGTTAACCCAGGGACAAGACGAAGGTTTTTTTTCCATTAAGAACATCCCGGCCACCGTTGATATTCTTATGATGATCATTTCGGGCATGGACGTGCACTTATACCTGCAGCACAAGTACGACGAATATAAGAAAACCTTGGAAGAATTTTCAATATTGATTGTCAATAGTGTGAGAAAATCAAAAACATATAGCGATGAAAGAAAAACATGCTGAAGTAAGGATCCAGACCTCATTCTTGAGTGCCATTGAGAAGAGGATTCTGGTGAAGATGGCCAAAAAGCTTCCGGACAGGATTAATTCGGACCATCTGACTTTTATCGGGCTTATGGGCGCTGTGGTCACTGCAGCTGCCTATGTTTTATCTAACCTGGATATCCGATTTTTATGGCTTGCTTCATTCGGGCTTGTCATGAACTGGTACGGTGACAGCCTCGACGGGACACTAGCCCGTGTGAGGAATACGCAGCGGCCTATATACGGTTTCTTTATAGATCATAATATAGATGCGGTTACCATTTCGCTTATGTGTATTGGGGCCGGTTTGTCTCCCATTGTTTCACTCTCTATTGCACTGCTCATTCTTGCGGGATACCTGGTTTTGTCTATTTTTACCTATATCAATGCCCATCTGAAAGGAGAATTCAAGATTTCCTACGGACTGTTCGGTCCGACAGAGTTCAGGCTCATTGTTATAGTCATTAACACAATGTTTATATATTTGCCCCTCCAGAGGCCTCTGTTATCCATTGTCGGCAGGATGTTCAGCCTGATTGACGTCATCTGCATTGCGATAGCAGGGATCCTTTTTGTTGTTCACTTTGTGAATATGATTATATATAAAAAAGAGTACGAAAAAATTGACCCGCCAACACCTTATAAAAAGAATGCCGATAAACAATGACAAGATATATTAAGTTTGTTGTCAGCCGGTTATTTGGGACGCTGGTAGATACAATCATTTTATGGCTTTTATCCACTTATATCTTTTCATCTTATGTTGGAGTATATATAATATCACCTGCCATATCCTTTGAAGTGGCCATGTTCAGCAACTTCTGTTTTTCTTATTTTTGGATATGGAACAAGCGTTTGGAAACCAAAGAACCTAAATCATTTTTGATCCGGCTTTTGTATTTTAACCTTTCTTCCATAGGAGGGTTTGGTATAAAAATGGGCTGCCTGCTGCTGTTTGAATGGTTGTTCGGCCTGGATGTGGTCTATTGTAATCTTTTAGCGTTGCTTATATCAGGTCTGGCCAATTATTTTCTGGCAGATCTCATGATATTCCGTAAATCACCGTATATAAAGAAGATAAAAGATCATATTCTCACCGACAATGTGCAGGCAGATATAATGAATGAAGAAAAATTAATTGATAACTAATTATGGGTTTACTACAGAGTCGTTGCGCTAAGTATACCGCTCCGCAGGAGATCATGGCGGCCGGGGTTTATCCTTATTTCAGGGCCATTGAATCTGAACAGGATACCGTCGTTATTATGAATGGTAAGAAAGTCTTGATGTTTGGTTCCAACAGTTATTTGGGCCTTTCTAACCATCCGAGAATTAAAGAAGCGGCCAAGAAGGCGATAGATAAATACGGAACCAGCTGTTCCGGTTCGCGGTTCCTGAACGGTACGCTTGATGCGCATCTGACCCTTGAAGACAAACTGGCCAGGTTGATTAATAAAGAGGCTGTCATTTGCTACAGCGCAGGATTTCTTGTAAACGTGGGAGTGGTGTCTACATTGTGCAATCGTCAGGATTACCTGCTTTTGGATTCGCTCGATCATGCTTCAATTATTGAGGGAAGCCGTCTTTCTTTTGGGAAAGTGTTTAAATATGAACATAACGATATGGATTCCCTGGAAGCTAAATTGCAGCTTTGTGAATCCGATAAAATGAAGCTGATTGTTACCGATGGTATTTTCTCCATGGAGGGTGATATAGTAAAACTTCCCCGTCTGATTGAAATGGCTCAAAAATACGGTGCCAGCCTTATGGTGGACGATGCGCATGCCCTGGGTGTTATTGGGGAGAATGGCAGAGGCACGGCTTCTCATTTTGGGCTTACCTCTCAGGTGGATCTTATTATGGGTACTTTTTCCAAATCGCTGGCCTCCATCGGAGGTTTTATTGCCGGTGACGCCTCGGTGATTAATTACCTGAAACACAATTCCCGTGCGCTCATCTTTTGTGCCAGCCTGCCCCCTGCATCTCTTGCCAGCGTTAGTACGGCCATAGACATAATGCTGGAAGAACCGGAACGCATAGCTCATTTATGGGATCTGACCCATTATGCACGAAAAGCGTTTCAGGAGGCCGGATTGGATACGGGTAAAAGCGAGACTCCCATTATTCCCCTGTTTGTTCGTGACGATCTTAAAGCGCTTAAGATCACACAAATGCTTTTAGATAATGGAATTTTTGTAAATCCTGTGATAGGCCCTGCAGTCCCGAAGGAAGACACACTTATCCGTTTCTCTCTCATGGCAACGCATACTTTTGAACAGCTCGACACGGCTATTGAAAAGATTATAGACGCGTTTAAGGCATTCGATATCCTTTCCCGATGAAAAGGGTTGTGCTTATTACGGGAGTCTCTTCTGGCTTCGGCCATGCCATGGCCACTGCTTTTACTAAGGCAGGGTATACGGTTTACGGAACGGTACGACGGCCTGCGGAACCTGTTTCCGGAGTGAATTATCTTTATATGGAGGTGACACGGCCCGAGTCCGTGAGACAGGCCGTTGAGGAGATTATGACCAGGGAGCAGACACTGGACGTGGTGATAAATAATGCGGGAGGTGGAATAGGGGGACCGTTGGAATTTACACCTGTAGAAGAGGCAAGGCAATTGCTTGATGTGAACTTTTTTGGGGCGTTAAATGTCATTCAGGCGGTTTTGCCGGTGATGCGACGTCAGAAAAGCGGTTTATTGATTTGCTTGAGCTCGGTGGGAGGACTTATGGGGTTGCCTTACCAGGGAGTATATTCAGCCAGCAAATTTGCTTTGGAAGGTTATTGTCAGGCACTGCGGCTCGAGGTCAGATCCTGTAATATTAAAGTGGTGGTAGTAAATCCCGGAGACTTTGCCACTCATTTTACCTCGAACCGTAAAAAAATAGAAGGAGAATCCTGCCTGAGTGCCTATCCTGGATATCCCGTGACTCTTGACTTAATTGAAAAGAGCGAGCAAAACGGACTCAAACCTGAATATTTGGCCAGAAAAATAGTACGGATTGCCGGTAAGCAAAATCCGTCGGAAAGATATATCTTAGCAATGCCTCTCCAAAGAGCATCGGTTTACTTGAAACGTTATTTGCCGGAAAGGTTGTTTACCGCCATACTGAGAAACTATTACAAAACCTAACCTGATATTAAAGAAACGAATTATGCAGATTGAGATCAAAGAAGTGGTGTCCGGACGTCAGCTCAGGCGTTTTGCTGCCTTTCCCAACATGTTATATAAACATAATGCATACTATGTTCCCCAGCTCATTTCTGCCGAAATGAAAGTCCTTTCGGCAAAGAAGAATCCTGCTTTTGAAACTTGTGAAGCAAAATATTGGCTTGCTTATGAAGATAATACTATTGTGGGGCGTGTGGCCGGTATTATCAATCATAGCTACAATAAGAAAACAGGCAAAAAATACGCGCGGTTCGGCTGGCTCGATTTTATAGAAAAAGAAGAGGTTTTGCATGTTTTAATAGAGACGGTTCAAGCGTGGGCACGTTCTAAAAATGCAAAGATCCTGCATGGTCCGCTCGGTTTCTCCGATTTTGATGCATCGGGGGTACTTGTGGAAGGGTTCAATGAGATTCCCACTGCTTATGGGAAATATAATTTTCCTTATTATGCCGAATTTCTCGAGAAGGAAGGATTTACAAAAGAAACCGATTGGATGGAATATAACATTAAAGTTCCCGATGTTATTCCCGAAAAATACCTGACCATGGCAGCTATAGTGGAGAAGCGGTATAATTTGCGTTGTGCCCCATTCTCGGGCAAAAAAGAACTGCTTACCTATGCAGATGGCATATTCCAGTTGCTCAATAAAGCCTATATGAATCTGCACGGATTCTCCGAATTGAGCCCCCGACAATTAGAAGATCTGAAAAATAACTTTCTTCCTATGCTGCAATTAGAATACGTGTCTGTTGTACTAGATGCAAAAGATAAGGTTGTGGCATTTGCCATATGCCTTCCTTCGTTGTCCAGGGCGTTGCAGAAAAACCGCGGCAAAATGTATCCCTTCGGTTTTATCCCGATTCTCAGAGCTCTTCATAAGAATGATACGCTGGATACACTGCTCATAGCCATAGAAGATGAGTATAGGGATAAAGGCGTTATGGCGTTGATGTTCAGGGATATTGGTGATGCCATAATACAGAATGGCTTCACAAATATTGAAACGACACGCGAACTGGAAGACAACAGAAACGTACAAAATCTCTGGAACAAATTAGAGATGAGACAGCATAAACGTGCCCGCTGTTATTATAAAAATCTGTGATAATTCTAACGACACCATACGTGGATTCCTCTAAAAAAATCTGGGTCTGGATGGCAGGCAAAACCACTATGACCACAGAGCAGTACGGCGCTGCCCCATGCCCAAAAGTATGGTATAGAGCTGCATGCGTGGAATTGGTACCAGGTGAATGCCCTGTGCCAGTCCTGCCTGGACATAAAACTCTATGATCGTGAGCATTACCGCTGGTCCGCCAGGATTGGCCGCGCTTCCACAATGTGGATATTTTCTTTCCGATGATTTATCACAAATTTTTCAACTGGGAGAATCCGGCCCTGTTAACAGCAAGCAACGAAGGCATCCTTTGCTCGGGTTTGTTCATCGGGCACGTACCAGCTGACCGGATCCCCGATTTCATTCAACTCACGCAGGATCTCTCTCGTTGTGCGAAGAGTGGGAAGTGCCGGAAACCGCTGTAAACCAAGAAACCAACCACTTCCCACCTTGCTCCGGCAACATCATATTTTATAAAAACTGTTTTCTGTATTCTCCAGGGGTGAGACGGTACCTTTTGGAGAATTCACGGTAAAAATATGCCTTGTTGTTGAACCCGGACTGATACATGATCTCTTGTACTGTTTTATTTGTGGTTTTCAGTAGCTTCTCGGCATGATTCAAACGGATGGAACGAATATATTCGGTAGGTGTCATGCCGGTTACTTCCTTGATTTTCCTATAGAGTTGCATTTTGCTGATCGCGATCTCATTGGCAATAAAATCCATGGAAAGGTTTTCATTGTCAATATTATCGTAAACTGTCTCGGTAATGTGTAACAAGAGTTCTTTGTCTTCTTTGTGCATGATCCGGCCCTCATATTGCTCAAGGGCGAAAGAAGGAGAACTTGAATATTCACTCAACGTCTTGGTTTTGTTCAACAAGCTTGCAATCAGGACCTCCAGATGGCGGATGTTGAATGGTTTGTTTAAAAAAGCATCTGCACCTATTGCATATCCTTCTATCTGGCTTTCAATGTCACTTTTGGCTGACAGAAATATGACCGGAATATGTTTGGTATGGTCACTCGACCGGATCTTCTTTACAAACTCCACGCCATTCATCACAGGCATAATGATATCGCTGATAATAAGCTGTGGCAGGTATTGTTCCGTAATTTCCACGGCTTCTTTTCCGTTGGAAGCTTCCAGAATATTGTAACGATCACACAGGAATTCCTTTATCATAGAGCGGATCTGCAGGTCATCTTCAACAATTAGGATCAGGATAGCCTTAGGGTCAGAGATCCCGGTTTCGTCTGAAAATATAATTCCCTGATCTTCAGGTAGCTCTGCCTTAATTTCCCGGGCCATATGCTTTCTGTCTACAGGTTGTTTATCTACAATCAGATCCGGTTGCGGTATAAGTGGTGCCATAGGCAGATGTACAATGAAAGAGGTATATGTCTGTCCGTCACTCTGTACTTTAATGTCACCCTGCAATACCCTGGTAATGCTTTTACACAATGCCAGCCCAATACCGTGTCTGGATTGTTTGCTATAGGAAACCTGCTCTTCAAACCGGTTCAGCACCTCAAAACGGTCAAAAATATACTCCTGGAACGCAGGTTTTATACCAACGCCCGTGTTGGTTACCCGTATGGACAGCATATTGTCCCTGACATCGGTGATAATATCAATTTCTTTATTTTCAGGCGTATATTTTACGGCATTGGAAAGCAGATTGAACACGATTTTCTCTACACTGTCGCGGTCTGTTTGCCAATGGATATTTCCGGGAATCGATGTAACGAAATAACGGATCTTTTTCTGTTCCAGAATATCTATGAAATTGTCCAGTACAAACTTAATAAGTTCCTGAATGTCAATTATCTCTATGCTTAATTTTAGGTGACCGGTATCTGCTTTTCTAAATTCAATCAATTGTTGGATCAGATGCTGCATCCTTTCAGAATTGGATTTGATGATTTGTACATATTTTTTTATCATCACATCCGAGGATTTTTCTTTCAGGAGTTTTTCACAGGGACTGTATATCAATGTCAGCGAATTTGAAAACTCGTGAGCAATGTTGGTGAAGAAACTGAGCTTTGCCTGATGGATCTCTTCGGCTTTCTGTTTTTCCATTTCTTTCAACCTGATATCGTTCCTGACCTTGATCCGGTAAAATATCATTTTTCGGGCGCCCCATAAAAAAAGGATGCCCAAGAGGGCGTAGAAAACATAAGCCAGATTGCTGTCCCACCAGGGAGGATTGACCTTGATGGGCAGGGTGAAGCAGGTCTCGCCCCATACCTTATCGGCATTGCTGTTCCTGACTTTCAGGACGTATTTTCCTTTGGGCAGGTTGGTAAAAACAATGGTGTTGGATGTTCCCAGCTGAACCCAGTCGCTTTGGTAACCTTCCAGTTTGTAGGAGATTTCACACTTGGGTCCCGTAAGGTAGTCAATGTGTGTAAAATGAAAACTGAACGATTTGTGCTTGTAGGATAAAGTCAAAACATCCTGATTTTTCTTCTGCATTAAAAAATCGGAAAGGATGTATTCTTCATTATCAATATAAAAGGCATCCAGCAGAAGCATTGGGATACTGTCATCGTGAATGATTGTTAGCGGATTGAATTCATTGAATCCGCTGATACCTCCAAAATAGAACAAAGAAGAGTAGGGGCTTGCATAATACGCTCCATCGGAAAATTCATTATTTTGCAGTCCGTCGCTGGCATAATAAGAAATGATTTTGTACGGTTCTTTTTCGCGTGAGAGTTTGGCAATACCATTGTTGGTACTCACCCATATATTATTTTGTTTGTCTTCCAATATACCGTGAATGGTATTGTTAGGCATGCCGTTTTTTTCGCTAAAGTTGTCTATATGCAGCATACCGTCCGGATCCCGGATCATTTTGTTCAGCCCCATGCTTGTGCCGGCCCAGAGAGCTCCCTTTTGGTCTTTATACAGGCACAACACATCATCGCTGCTGGAGTAATCGGGATTGTTATGTGAAAACTTGAATGTTTCAAAGGTCTCGTCACCGGTATTGAAACGGTTGACCCCACCACCTCTGGTCGCTATCCATAAATGTAAAGAATCATCCCGGATGATGGAATAGACAATATTATTGCTTAATGAGGATCTGTCCGCACGGAATACATATTGTTTGAAATCTTTTACTCTATATGGATGTCTTGAACTATCTATTTTCAGCCGGTACATACCGTAGCCACTGGTTCCTGCCCATAATACATGATCCTCGTCCGGCAACAGTGCATAAACAGATGACAGGTTGATCCTCTCTTTCAGGCCCTCAGATGGAATAAGCCTTCGTATCTGTCCCGTGTGGCTGTCGTAGTAATTAATGCCATTTCCGTCCGTTCCAATCCAGAATGTATTGTTTTTTCCCTCTGTAATGGTGAAAACCGAGTTGCTTGTCAACCCCTGGTCTGTTCTGTAATGCGCATGTAAAAACAGTCTGCCGCTTTTATCATCCCGTCTGAAAGTATATATGCCGCTTCCTTTGGTACCTATCAACAGATTGCCGGCCTTGTCTTCGCAGAAAGTTCTTACGGCACTGTTCCCGAAGTCAGGAACATTCTGTGAGGAATATGTAATAAATTTTTCCTGCGACGGGACGATCTTGAAAATACCCTGCATATCGGTTCCCACCCACAGGATGTTTTGTGTCCCGCAATGAACCGATAGAACGGAGCAGTTGCCTATTACTTCCATCGTGGTGCCTCCGATCAGATCATAAGTATACAATCCCTTATCTGTTCCTAGGTAAAGGATCGAATCCCTGCAACAAAAAGCCCTTATCGTTCCGTTGTTAGGGATCGTAAACGCTGTATCAGTCAACATCGCTGACTTTATGTCGTACAGATACAGCTTGCGGTCTGCTGTCTGCATCATCAGACCGTAGTGATCAATATAAAACATAGATTCTATGTCAGAAAGCAGGGAGACCCTGCTGATTTCTCCAGCTCCCGGAATGTCAGCTCCGCCTTTAAAAAAGAAGAGTTTATGGAGTTCTTTCTCTTTTGTCAATATCCAGAGGTTGTTCTGATCATCAAAAACCATGTTTCTGATATTCAAATTGTCGGCAATATCCAGGCAGCGGAATTGTTTTTCTTCCGGATCATAACTATAAAAACCTTGCTGATAGACCCATACAAAGAGCCGGCCCAACCGATCGAAGGCAATATGATAAGAATGCTCATTGGTGATCCCCGCCTGCAGCGTGTCTACAAAAAACCTTCTGAAAACCCCATCTTTTAAAGAAAAACGGTTGATCCCGACATCTGTGGCAATCCACAATACATCTTCACTTATCTGGATGATATCACGGATAATGTTGTTACTGATGCTTTGCGGATTCCCGGGGACCGGTTTGTAGACTTTGAAATCACGGCCGTTGTACATATTCAAACCGTCCCACGTTCCAAACCACATGATTTGTCTGGAATCCTGGAAAATGATGTTTACGGAACTGTTGGACAACCCGTCGTTGTTGGTAAGACGCCGTATATCGTAGTTTTCCGCAAAAAGCGGGACCCATAAGACAACAATACCTAAGCACAATAGCTTTTTTTTCATTTTAAACCCCCAAAAACTTGTCTTTAGTCTCAAATATACAATACTTTATCAGTAAAAACACAGAAAAAGTATGCTTTTTACACACAAAAAGTATCTTATTCTTGTTTTGTAAGATTAGTGAACCAAATTGACAAAATTGGATACCCGGTTTCTTCCCGCTAAAAGCTAATTTCGAAAAAATCATCATTCTATGGATATTGCAAAACGTTCAGAATGTAATCCTTTATTAAAACCGTCTGATCTTAAACCCGGTATAGAAGGGATGGAAATTACCTGTCTTTTAAATCCCGGAGTGTTCAGAATGAACGGCAAAATTTGGCTTATTCTGCGTGTAGCCGAAAGGCCGGCACAGGTACCCGGGAAGATCAGTTTCCCGGTATATAATAAACGCGGAAAAATTGAAGTGCTGCATTTTGACAAGGATGATCCTTTGCTCGATGCCTCTGATCCCCGTGTGATTAAATACAAGGGACAGAATTATCTTACCACAATGTCTTATTTTCGGCTGGTATGCAGCGATGACGATATCAATTTCAGGGAAGATCCTGTATATCCGCCCGTTTTTGGAAAAGGTTTTTTGGAATCTTTCGGAATTGAAGATTGTCGGGTAGCAACCATGGATGATGGTTATTACCTGACTTATACCCAGGTCTCATCCGTTGCCGTTGGTGTAGGTCTTATGGTAACCGAAGATTTTCGTTACTTTGAACGTAAGGGAATGATCTTCCCTCCGCATAACAAAGACTGCGCGATCTTTGAGCAAAAGATTAACGGCAGGTATTACGCCCTTCACAGGCCGAGCAGTCCCGAGCTGGGAGGAAATTATATTTGGCTTGCCGAGTCTCCCGACCGCCTGCATTGGGGGAACCATAAATGCGTTGTTGTCACCCGCCCGGAAAGTTGGGATTCGGTAAGGGTAGGGGCCGGAGGAGCCCCAGTCAGGACCTCTGAAGGCTGGCTGGAGATCTATCACGGAGCCAACAGCGAGAACCGTTATTGCCTGGGAGCCTTATTGCTGGACCTGAACGATCCTTCTAAAGTACTGGCCCGCAGTAAAGAGCCTATAATGGAACCGATTGCCCCTTATGAACAGACTGGATTTTTTGGCAACGTGGTATTTACCAATGGCCATCACCTTACGGGTGATATCCTTAAGATATTTTACGGTGCCAGTGATGAAGTAATATGCGGAGCGACTTTTTCTATACATGAAATTTTTAATTCATTGAAATAAAGTGGGAAAGAATATTTTCAAGGAATTCGCATTTTTTCGCTCACAGCCTCTGAACATCAGGACGTTACTTATAACCAATATGTTGTATGCATTGATCCTGCCCATCATTGAAATTTTTGTGGGGGCATATATCATGCGAAATACGGGGATGCCTGCCTATGTAGCAATTTATCAGCTTTGCATGTATGCCGGGATAGTCTTCTCTTCTCTTTTGAATGGTTTGCTGTTGCAAAAGTTCAGTTCCAGTCTCCTGTACGGTTTTGGGATCATTCTTTCGACCATAATAATGGCAACCATGATGTTTGTCAATTCCATTAGTATTGTTGAACTGGGAATCACCGGTCTGATCCTGGGGTTTTCTACAGGTTTTTTCTGGACCAACCGCTATTTTCTGGCATTGAATGCAACCAACGACGATAACCGCAATTATTTTTTTGGACTGGAGACTTTCTTCTTTTCCGTGTGGAGCATTTTGGTACCGTTAATGGTTGGCGCTTTTTTAGGAACTATTGAAGGTTCATCACTTTTTGGACGCACTTTGAATATAAATATTGGTTATCAAATAGTTACTATTATTGCATTTTTTATATCTATTTGTGCATGCATTGTATTGTCCAGGGGAAAATTTAAAAATCCGTCTCAAAAGAAATTCCTCTATGCCAGGTTTCATATACTGTGGCATAAATTGTTAGTCCTGGCCGGATTGAAAGGAATGGTGCAGGGTTTTTTAGTGACTACTCCGGCGATATTGGTTATGCGCCTGGTTGGGGATGAAGGCATCCTGGGCCTGATACAGGGAATCAGTGGCGCTTTGACAGCCGTACTGGTCTATGTGCTGGGCCGGATTACAAAGCCCCGGCACAGGATGGTTGTTTTTGGTTTTGGTCTGATAATTTTCTTCATTGGGACCATATTCAATGCGATCATGTTTTCCGCTACCGGTGTGATCATATTTATTTTCTTCAAGGTTATGTTCCAGCCCTTACATGATCTGGCCTATTTCCCCACTATGATGAAAACAATTGATGCCGTTAAGAAGATCGAGAAAAGGAATGAGTATACCTATATCATGAGCCATGAGATAGGATTGTTCATTGGACGCGCCTTTGGCATGTTACTTTTCATCATGCTGTCCTTCATGGTATCTGAAATGTTTGCCCTCAAGTATGCTTTGGTTATTGTGGGGACCATACAGCTGATCTCGTTACCTCTGGCAAAATATATTATTAAGGAAATTGATACAAAATATACTGACCAATCATGAAAAAAATTTTTGTATTCACAACATTGTTTTTTCTATTGCTAGCGTTCTACAGTTGTGCTGACAGATACGGCAGCAAAATCAAACAGGTCAATATTGAACGTGTTGAACTCATGCCCAATATGCCACAACCGTATAAAATCATTGACTGGAAACAAAAAGCAAAAGATTTTGATGACTATGCCTTTGATTTCAATGCCGGACTTCCTGCTGGAATCATGATCTGGCTGGATGACAATCAACGTAATATTCCTCAGTTTACATTTGGGTTGTATACTGCCGTAAATGATGCCCGGCAGGGACCGGACAAGAACAACGGAGAATTCCATGAGAGCATTAATTCGCTGACAGCTATCATGGGGGCCGGATTGATGGGCATAAATAAGACAAATCAGGAAGGGTATAATTATGTAAAGATGGTCCAGAATTACTTTAATTCAGATAACGGATGGAATATCATGATGAATAACACCTCTCCCCATGTGGCCTTTCTGGGAGGAGGTTACGGTCGTGACTGGTGGTACGATTTGTTGCCAAACATACTTTATTATAATGTATGCGATATATTTCCGGAAGTGGAAAATGCAGATAATATTCAGAGAATCATTGCAGAACAATTTTATAAAGCCGATTCCGTGCTTAACGGAAATTACGACTATTCCTTTTTCGATTATGCCCGTATGCAGGGCATGGTCAACCATATTCCACTTCAGCAGGATGCTGCCGGCGGCCATGGATACATGCTGTACTCGGCATACATGAAATACGGTGATTCCCGTTATCTACAACGTGCTAAATGTGCTATTCAGGCGCTGAATGACCAAAAAGAGAGCCGTTTTTATGAAGTCCTTCTTCCCATAGGTATCTACACGGCTGCCCGTCTGAATGCAGAACAAGGGACAGACTACAATGTTGCCAAAATGCTAGACTGGGTATTTGAAGGGAACCAGGATTCTCTTAGCCGGGAAGGATGGGGAGTAATCGTAGGTAAATGGGGCCAGTACGATGTGAGCGGCTTGCAGGGAAGCATTATAGACGGTGGTGGTTATGCTTTTTTTATGAACAGTATCCTGATGGCCATGCCATTAGTACCCATGGTTAAATACGTGCCGTCCTTTGCCCGGGCCATAGGAAAGTGGATGCTGAACAATGTTAATGCCTGTCGTCTGTTCTATCCTGACCAGATAGCAGATGAAAACCAATGGTTACCGGAGATGAAAGACTTAACCCATTCCATTATTGCTTACGAAGGACTCAGGTATGAGGACTCTTACGACACCCCCCGTCTGAAAGACGTTCATCCGGTAGCCCTGGGAGATGGCCCCAAATGGTATCCCGGCAACCCCAAGGAAACTATGTTCAGTCTCTACAGTACTGCTCCCGTGGGCATTCTGGGTGCCATGACAGACACTACAGACGTGTTGGGCATTTTAAAACACGATTGCAATGTGACTGATTTTTATTCCTATCCGTCACATCCTGTGTCTCTGCTATACAATCCTTATGAACAGGACCGGAAGGTCACCTATAAGATATCCGGTCAGAAGGCAGATTTGTTTGACATTGTTTCTGCACGTTATCTGGCCACCGATGTGGAAGATCATGCCTTAATAACCATCCCTGCAGACCAGGCCTGCCTTATTGTGGAATTGCCTGTCGGGAGCAAGATCAATAAAAACGCCATTTATAAAAAATAAATATGATGAAAAAAGCACTGTTGATCATTTTATTCGGTTGCATTGCCAATTTACTGCCGGCACAAACTCCTTTAGAGATAAGGGGAACTGTGAAAGAAGCCGGTACAGGTGAGCCTCTCATTGGGGTTACTGTGTTGATAGTTGGTACCGACAGCGGAACGACAACAGATATTGACGGAAATTTCAGTCTGACCGTACCGCAGAACAGTACCTTGAGAATTTCATACATCGGGTTTACTGTCAAGGAAATCCAGGTGACAGAACAAACAACGTTGGATATCACTCTGGAGCAGGAATCCATGGTTATAGATGAATTGGTAGTGGTGGGGTACAGCGTACAGAAAAAGCGCGATGTCCTTGGATCTATAAGTAAAGTAGAAGACAAGGATCTCACAAGAACACCGGTAGCATCGGCCCAACAAGCATTACAGGGCCGGGTGGCTGGGGTGAATGTTGCAACGCAGACAGGGGCTCCAGGATCGCCCATTGCCGTTAGAATCCGTGGTGTAGGCTCCATTAACGCCAGCAATGAACCACTCTATATCGTGGACGGAATTCCCCAGGAAGGTGCCTTGAATAACCTTTCTCCCAACGAAATTGAGAACATGACCGTGCTAAAGGATGCCTCTTCGGCAGCCATCTACGGTTCGCGTGCTTCCAACGGAGTAATCCTTATCACAACAAAAAGTGGAAGGTCCGGAAAAGGCAGGATTAGTTATAATGCACAGCTGGGATATCAGTTCCACGGCAGGCTCACACCTATGGCCAATACAGGGCAATACATAGAATTGTACAATCAGGCGGCAGTAACGGACAATACCGCATCTATTGTTAAAAGGCAATTGATACAGGGAGATTGGGTAAAGGATTTCCCCGACGTGAATCACCTGGAAGAAATATTCAGGGTGGCTCCTATCCATTCACACGAGCTTTCTTTCAGTGGAGGAAACGAAAAAACACAGTATCTGATCTCCGGGACACTTTTCAAACAGGACGGAATCATCAAGGGAACGGATTACAACAGGTATAATATGCGTTCCAACGTCTCTTCCGATATAAAAAACTGGCTGAAAGTTAGCCTGAACATAAGCGGTGGTTTTTCAAATAACCGTTTGGTTTCCAGCTCGGGAGACGGATATGCAGGCGAAGGAGGCAGTGTGGTAAGGTATGCCTTGTTCAGGAATCCGGCCATACCCGCTTACGGTAAGAACGGGGAGTTTGTGGATCTTCCTTCTGAGTATTACGGTAATTCGGTGTATAATTCATTTTTTGGAGACGGTTACAGCCCTGAAGGATTGTGTGTCAATACTGACAGAACAAGAAAGATCAAATCCCTGCTTGTTTCCGGTAGTGCACTTCTCTCCCTGCCGGCCAATTTCTTTGTTAAGGCGACAGCTGGTACGGACTACAACGATACTGAAATGAGGGAATTTAACAAGACCTGGGGAACAGCCAACAGGATCAACAGTACCAATAACCTGAATGTTTCCACGGTAAAACAGAACACCTGGACTGTTAACACCACATTGAACCATAGCGTTACAATAGGAGAGGGTCATAACATCACCTCGCTGCTGGGGGGTGAAGCTATCAGGAATACCGGATCGGGATTGTATGCCAGTGAAAGCGAATTTACCAATGCAGATCCCAATTTCGTATATCTAGGTCTGGGTACTACAAAAAAGAACAACAGCCAGACAGGATGGTCTTCCAGCCTGTTATCATTCTTTGCCAATGTAAATTACAATTACAAACAGAAGTATTATCTGTCCGGGATCGTTCGCCGTGACGGTTCTTCCAGGTTCAGCCAGGGAAACCGTTGGGGTACCTTCTATTCAGTGTCCGGCGGGTGGAATATGGAAGAGGAAAAGTTCATGAAACAGGCAGACAAAATCAACAAACTGAAGATCCGTATGGGATACGGTGCCATCGGGAACCAGAATATTCCCCTGTATTCCTATCTTGATAGGTTTACTCCCAATTATTACTATGTATTTGGAGGAAACAGTTATGATGGATTTGCCCAGTCCCTTCTAGGTAATGAGGAACTAAAATGGGAGACCAGCAGCCAGTTCAATGCAGGGGTTGATATGGAATTCTTTGGCAACACTTTTGGGATAACCATGGATTATTATTATAAGACGACCAAAGACATGCTGTTGCCAGCATCACTACCACCTTCTTCCGGTCTGGCAGGTCCTCCTTATCTCAACAGTACCGGTAACGTATTGAATACCGGGGTAGACCTGGAATTGTTCTTTCGCAGGCAATTCAATGACGGGAGCTTCAACATCTCGTTAAATGCCGGTTATTTATACAACCAGGTACGGAATCTGGAATTTCCTTATTACGGAGGAAGGGTAGATACAGGTGTCTATGCGACAAAAACCGAAACAGGTTACCCCATCGGTTCCTTCTTCCTGTACGAAATGGCAGGGATCTTCCAGAACGAGATGGAAGTCCTGACCTCGGCCTATCAGGGAAAGAATGTCAAGCCGGGTGATGTGAAATACGTTGATCAGGACGGCAACAACATCATCGATGCCAACGACCGGGTTTATGCCGGCACTTCCATTCCCAAAGTGACGACAGGTTTGAATATTTCCGGAGACTATAAAGGATTTGACATTTCATTGTTTTTTCAGGGTGCATTCGGACAAAAGATTTTTTCGCAGGTGAATTATGATATCGAAGGATTCTACCGCGGGTTTAATGTTACCCAAAGGTATTACAACGAGCGCTGGACCGGGGAAGGTACATCCAATACGCAGCCTCGCGCTTCCTGGGCGGCAAAGGCCAATAACGTAAGGGCATCGACAAGATTCCTGGAAGATGGATCCTATTTCAGGCTCAAGAACGTCCAACTGGGTTACACCATTCCTAATGCCAGGAAATGGCATATTGACAACATCCGTCTGTATCTGTCAGGGACAAACCTGTTTACTATAACAAATTATTCGGGGCTTGATCCTGAAATGACTGTGAGTACGAACTCTGCCGCTGAAGGTGACATAGCCAACGGTATTGACTGGGGAACGTATCCTGTTGCCAGGAGCATCACCATTGGTTTAAATATAACATTTTAAGACGATTGCATTATGAAAACAATAAAATCTATTTTGGCAATAATCGGTTCTAGCCTCCTGACCGCCTCTTGCGGGGATTTCCTCCAGGCCGATCTGAAAGGACAATACACATCGGAAAGTTTCTTTATATCTGCCGGGAATGCGATTGCGGCAACCACAGGTGTGTACAATTCGCTTTACGGGAGTACGCTGTGGATATTTGGCGATGTGGCCTCGGACGACGCTGTCAAAGGCGGGAATGCCGGCGACCAGGCGGATATAAACGGCATCAACGATTTCTCGGCAAAGGCAGATAACGGTGTCCTGAACTCCTATTGGCAAAACACCTACGAAACTGTAGCCCGTGCCAATAACGTGATCGCATACGTACCCGGCATCCAGATGGACCAAACGCTCCGGAAGAGGCTTGTGGCCGAGGCCAAATTCTTGAGGGCATATGCCTATTTTAATCTGATAAACATTTTTGGGGAAATTCCCCTGAAGCTGGCTCCTCAGAACACCAGTGAGACCATTTATGTGGGATTGAGCGATATCTCTACCATATATACACAGATTGAAAAGGACCTGCGCGAAGCGGGACCCGATTTGCCGGTTTCTTATGACTCGGATCACGGACGTGTAACAAAAGGGGCTGCCTTGGGATTGTTGGCAAAAGTGGCATTGTACCAGAAAAAATACAATGAGTGTCTGAACATTATTCAAACATTAGAGGACCTGGGAAAATACGCTTTGGAAGATAACTATGAAGATCTGTTTAAAGTCGGTGCCGAAGACAGTCGCGAAGTCATTTTTGGCATCCGCTACGTAGACAACGATCAGGTATCACTGGGCAATCATCTAAATGTATGGTTTGCGCCATCCATTGAAGGTGGATATTATTTCGACGCCCCTACCCAGGTCTATGTAGATGCTTTTACAGAAAAAACAGTTGACGGGAACGACGATCCCCGATTGGATGTCTCTATTGGCCGTGACGGTAAACCCTGGTTCAACAATACCGTTTTCTCTGCTTCCTGGTCTGAAGCCACAGGGTACCTTGTCAAAAAATACAACGAGGACATGATCCCCGGCAAGGCCAAAGCTCAATCGGTGATCCCGTACCATGCTATTCGTTATGCCGACATCTTGTTGATGAAAGCCGAGGCGTTGAACGAAACTAACAAGACTCAGGCTGCTGTCACAGAAGTAAACAAAGTCAGAAGCAGGGTTCAGTTATCTCATTTGGCATTGGCAAGCCAGTCTGTACTTCGCGAGATTATCCGGAACGAACGCAGGAAAGAACTTGGATTTGAATTCCATCGATTCTTTGATCTTATGCGGTGGGGCAGGGAAGTAGCAGAAGCAGCCCTGGCTCCCAATCTCAAATGGACAGAACCCCGGTTCTATTTCCCCATACCACAATCCGAAATAGATACTAACCATGCCATACAATAACAATTACTATCTAAACTACACTATTATGAAAAAGGTAACTTTAAAAAAAGCTCTTATTGCATTGTTTGCATTCATGCTGCTGACAGGCTCCTTTACCGCTTGCGATAGAGACGATGATCCTGTTGTAGAAGAGGCGGACAAAACTGAACTCATTGCGCTTGTTAATGAATGCAATGCGCTGTTGAATTCTCCCACCTTGTCTGCCGATTTTCCTGCCGATGCTATTGCTGCTTTTACAACCGTTGTAAATGCGGCCAAAACACTTATTAATAATAAAGAAGCTACTCAGGCACAAGTAAATGCAATAGTTGTGCAGCTGACTCAGGCAAAAGAAACATTTCTGGCTTCAGAATATGGGTTAATTCCTAAAACCGCACTTATTATGGGTATGACTTTTGATGAATCAGTGAGCAACAACCAATTCAAGACAGCAGGAAAAGGCTGGACGGCACATCTTACAAAGGGTCCTGCTGAAATATTCGGTGAAAACACAAATTTACCCACTTTCCAGACAGGTAAAATTGGGAAAGCCATTTACTTTAGTAACGGTTCACACCTGCGGATCAACGATTTTACGGCCAACGATCTGTTGGGAAGCCAGTTGTCAATCTCGGTGTGGGTAAAACCTGATTCCACAAGGGCTGGTAATTATATCATCTCCTACAACTATTGGAATTCCTGGAAATTCCAGCTGCAAGAACAAAACAAACCGTTTTTTACCATTCACACCAATGCAGACGGATGGGTAGATGCTGACAATCAGATGGACTTTTCTGCTCCCAACGGTGAATGGACCCATTTGGTGGTAACTCTGAATATGAACACCAAAAAACTCGTATTCTACGTTAACGGAAAAGAAACCATGGAATGGGATGAAACGACCAAGACTGGTCTTACCGGAACCGGTGCACATCAATACAAAACTGTCTTGCCTTTAATGGTAGGTGCATGTACAACATATGCAGAAGCAGATGTCGAATGGAGTTGGGCCTGGTCCCGCACTCCTAATGGTTGGGATGGTTTTGTTGGGTTTATTGATGAGTTGAAATTGTACAATATTGCATTGGATGCCGGACAGGTAGCCAAATTATACAAAGATGAAAAATAAACGATCTGCAAAATAAACGGTCGTTTATTGATTGAAAAAAGGGGGCTGTCTTCCGGCAAGCCCTTTTTTTTATAAGTATTGTGAGAATTTTTATAAATTGCACAGGATTGCGTAAAAAACATTATGAGCCCATTGCTTTTTAAATATAAATTCTGGATAGAAGATCAGGATGGTGTCAGTATTTTTGGAGACGGGAAATACAAACTGTTGAAAACAATAGAGGAGACCGGATCTTTTAAACATGCAGTTGCCAGACTGAATCTCAGTTACAGAAAAACCTGGGATAAGGTACGTACTATAGAGGAAAGATTGGGTTATCCCATCCTGGAGACACAGCAGGGAGGGCTTTCTGGAGGAACCACAACGTTAACCCCGGCAGGTAAACAATTAATGGAGATTTTTGAAAGACTGCATGCTTTGTGTGATCCGTTTTTTACCAAAATGACCCAAAATATCTCAGCCGGTAAATAGCCAATCTTTTAGATTTTCAAATAAAACATATGAAATTGCCAGCGAATTGCATAAATTTGCAATTCGCTAATTTTTAATATATATATCATGAATAATGCAGTTTACAATTTCCCGTTGCCTCAAAATGAGCCTATACTTAATTATTTTAAAGGGAGTCCCGAGCGGACTCTTTTGGAAAAAGAACTGAAAAAGCAATCTCAGACTATACTGGAAATACCACTAATTATTGGAGGAAAAGAAATTCGAACCGGAAATTTTGGAGAGATAAGACTGCCCCATAATCACAACAAAGTAATTGCCAGGTATCATAAAGCCGGAAAGGCAGAAGTAGAAATGGCCATTAAGGCCGCACTTGAAGCCCGGAAAAACTGGTCAGATCTGGCCTGGACCATAAGAGCTTCCATATTGCTAAAAGCAGCTGAACTTCTTTCGATACACTACCGTTCAGTAATCAATGCCGCCACCATGCTCGGACAAAGCAAAAATATTTATCAATCCGAGATTGATGCCGTTTGTGAAGCTATAGACTTTTTGAAATACAACGTAGGTTTTGCCGGGCGTATTTACGAAATGCAGCCCAAATCCACGTACAATCAGTTGAATAAAATGGAGTACAGAGCCCTGGAAGGTTTTGTACTTGCAGTAAGCCCGTTCAATTTCACATCTATTGCTTCTAATCTGAACATGGCCCCGGTAATGATGGGCAACACAACTTTATGGAAACCAGCCTCTACGGCCGTTCTGTCCAATTATCACCTGATGAAAGTCTTTATGGAAGCCGGATTGCCCGACGGTGTGATAAATTTTTTACCCGGACAGGGGTCCGTCATAGGCAATATCTGCCTGGCATCCAAAGATCTGGCAGGCATTCATTTTACGGGATCCAATGTTACTTTTAACGGTTTATGGACACAGGTAAGCACAAATCTTTCACGATACAAATCTTATCCCCGCCTGGTAGGAGAAACAGGAGGGAAAGATTTTATTTTTGTACATCCCTCGGCAAATATTCAAGATGTCTGTATCAATGCCATACGCGGAGCTTTTGAATACCAGGGACAAAAATGTAGTGCGGCCTCCAGAATGTACGTGCCTCGTTCCTTATGGGCCGGAATAAAGAATGGTGTTTACGAACTGGCCGAAGATATAAAAATGGGGGACGTAACGGATGCCGCAAATTTCATGAATGCGGTTATTGACGAAAAATCGTTCGACAATATTAAATCCTACATAGATTTTGCCCGGAATTCAAATGAAGCAGAAATTATAGCAGGTGGTCAATGCGACAAATCTACCGGTTATTTTATCCGTCCAACGGTCATTGCAACCACCAACCCTCGCTTTAAACTTATGGAAGAAGAAATATTCGGTCCTGTTCTCTGTGTTTATGTATATGAAGATTCCAAAATGGAAGAAACATTGGATTTGTGTGATAGTACATCGCCCTATGGATTGACAGGAGCTGTCTTTTCCACTGACCGCATAGCAGCGGCACACATGTGTGAAAAACTCAGGTATGCTGCCGGGAACTTCTACATCAACGACAAGCCTACAGGTGCCATCGTAGGGTTGCAACCGTTCGGAGGATCAAGGGCTTCCGGGACAAATGACAAAGCAGGTGGTGAATTCAATCTGTTACGATGGGTCAATCCCAGAACGATCAAAGAAACCTTCGTCAATCCGGATGATTATCGTTATCCGTATATGAAGCAGGAAGAGTAGGAAGGGTAGGAAGGACAGAAAGAGCAGAAAGAGCAGGAAGTGGCCAAAACCGTCACTTCCTACTTTTAGCCAGCCCAAGCCGAGAAGTCATCGATGATCCGACTTTTTCAAGTAAAATTGGTCCTTTTCTATAACTGAAAAGGCAAACGCCTCGTAATTGAGTTGGGTTATGGGGCGTTTTCTTATTCTTCCGTCAAGTCGAATGCCATTATGAAGCAATTGCTGTATTCCTTTAATATAATTATTTTTATAAGGTATTTTGTTTGAAAGAGATTTTTCCTTATGTGAACATACTTGGAGAAACCCCAAATTTTCTTTTGAAAGCAGATGAGAAATGATTAGGATGGCTATAACCAATTATATCTGAGATTTCCGTCAAGGATAAGCGCTTCTCTTCCAACAAAGCTATGGTAAGTTTCATTTTTTGCTCAATGGCATAATCGAAAACCGTTGTTCCGAATAACTGTTTGAAACCAGTCTTCAACTTGGTCTGATTTATGCCAATCTCCCTCGCAAGGGTTAAGATTGATATTCTCTTGTTCAGATTCCCGGAGATGTAATCTCGTGCGTCATAGAGTCTGTCTATATCGTTTCTAGACAATTTAAGGACTCGATTATCGTAAGAATCAAAAGAATGAATTTGAGCAAGGTACAGTTCCATGATTTTACTTTCCAAGAACAAGTTCATCATTTCTCCCGAATATGGTTGTCTGGTAATTTCACATATTAAAGACATCATCGACGGAGTTATGCATAGATTCTTGCCAGCCCAGTAAAAGGACTCTTTTTCTATACGATTTGCCATATCGTTCAGCACACGGCTATCCTGTATGAAATGTTCTTTGAAATATTCTTGTGAAAATGAATACTCAAAGAATGAGTTATAACCCTTTCGGGATGGAGCGATATGCAGATTAACTGCAGATAGTTCTTTGAAAGAGAAAAAACTGTGTTGCTCATCGTAAATTCTAAATTGACACTCAGCTGCGGTTGATTGTGTATTGCCTGATACACAGAAATGTGATAGGAAGTATTTGTTTCCGGAATTAGTCGTATCTGATGAATATTTCTGCATATCTAATTTATCCCTCAAGTGAAATGTTCCCCATGCAATGCTCATACCATCAGCTTCCTTAAGCCTGATATTCGATGCAGGGAAACGCTCATCTTTATATGTTTGAAAGGCTGTCATATTCTATGAATTTTAATCACTAGTGGCCAAATAAATTTTTGATTGGTCGTTATAAGTTGTTAATATATAATTAATTATAAGCAAAAATATTCGGTGCCGATTTGAATTGATTTCGTATCATTACAGCCTGATTATAACCCAGGCAAGCATGAACACAGGAAAATACGTATTCAGTCAGCTTATCGAGTTTTTGCCTAAAAGAATATTTGATGGAATAGTGAAGCGGCACAGTGGGGACAAGTGGACAAAAGCGATGTCCTGTTGGAACCAAATGCTTTTGATGATGTTTGGACAACTGTCTGGTTGCGACAGTCTCAGAGAACTTGCTTGTGTCATTGCTGCCCATCAAAGTAAGAGTTACCATCTCGGATTTGGTAAAGGACTGTTTGCCAGAAGTACCCTGGAATACGCCAACGCAAACCGAGACTACAAAATTTTTGAAGAGTTTGCCTATTACATGATAAACCTTGCGCAGAGCAAGCGAATTGACAGGGAGCTCGTTATAAATGGAAGATTTTATGCATTCGACTCCACAACAATCGATCTCTGCCTGAGTCTTTATGAATGGGCGCGCTTTAGAAAAACCAAAGGGAGTATCAAGGTGCATACGTTGTTTGATGTAGTCACTCAGATACCTGTTTATATACATATCACAGAAGCTAAAGTACACGACATGAATGCAATGGATGATATCCCTTATGAACCATATGCGTTTTATATTTTCGATAAAGGGTATTATGACCTTGCCAGGTTGTACACAATTGCAACAATAGATTCGCATTTTATCATACGACAGAAGTCCAGCCTTAATTACGAGGTGATTGATGGCGAGGATGTCCTGGACGGTGAGGACAATGTGCTTCCGGATCAGATGATACGACCTATGGGCTATCATACTAAAAAGAAATATCCTGCTGAACTGCGGAGAATAGTGTACTATGCTCCTGACCTTAAGAGAACGTTCACGTTCCTGACCAACAACCGCGAGCTCAAGGCCAAAGACATTGCCTTGCTTTATAAGGAAAGATGGCAGGTGGAACTGTTTTTTTATGACAAGCTTTTCATTATGCAAAGTAATCTTTCTGTAAACTTAGCAACTGCTTGATAATTTAAAAATTGAAAACCACACTTCTCATAAATACTTCTCATAATATTATATTAGGGGTAAGGCATAAGCCCCGTTTAATATCAACTATTATGAAAAATGAAGACATTCAAAAACTGATTTGTCAATGCCTGGACTTCTTTCAAGAGAATAACTATACTCCTATTCGGATAGGGGTATATAAGACCTTGTGGAAGCATGGCATTGTCCAGTACATGGAGGCTAAAGGCTTCACAGTTTACACACCTGAGATTGGTGCAGCGTTCACATCTACTTGCCACCACAATGGGACAGTGCGTCCTCAAGAGCGAGAGAAGATCAGGAGTATACAAGTCCTGGATGACATGCTGAATCTTGGCCATATCCGCAAACGTTGTTTTACACCTGTCTATCATCGTTTGGATGGAGAACTTGGTCTCGAGATGGAAAAACTTGTAACTCATATGACAAATCTCAGAAGAAGCGCCACAACAATAGGAGACTACCGCTTGTACCTGAGTGAATTCCTGCAACATCTTGAGAATGCTGGCGTACACCACCTGAGTGAAATAGCGGAACATCATATAAATACATTATCACTAACATCTGAGGGTATAGTTAGGACACCTATTTTCTGCTTATCCTATGCCTTCGGTTACTGAACTATCCTTGGTGTTCTGCGTTTGTTAAAAATTCCTTATAAGCGCTATCTTTTATTATCTCAACAGCCTTCCTATAGTCATTTTTATTTACTTTAATAATAATGTTCTCTATCGGATTAAATCCCGAATAGATATTTAATACAGAAGATGCTGGATTATCTGAGACCAGTACCGAATACACCTGAGAGGCTTCTAATAAAACCTGAATATCTTCGGCTATTACCATATCACATGTCTCTAGCAAAATTGTTAAATCGTTGTCCATTGTATATATGTTTTTTAAAAGCATAACGTAAAAGTGTTTTATTCATTGTTCCCATACAAATATAACAAGAGCAAAACTATTTTACTCTATAATTCATTCTTTTTTAAATGGATAACGGGAATAATGAATAAAATATTGTTGGACTGTGCCGCCCGGCTATGGGCATTCTTTTGTGTCGTTTCTTCCCGTTAGCAAAATGACACTTATTAGGGAGCTTTTTCTTTAGCTGTTTCGGTCTTCATTATCTCAGTTTAGTCGGGATTCTTTTCTATAGGGGCACAGCTCACCCTTAAAGGGTTTTTACGACCTTCTTTTTGTGATCTGTATCCGGTCAAAGAACGTTTTGGGGAACCTTTCCCTCACATTTTTAATCCACTTGCCACAAGCATCACAGATCTCAGCCTGCCTGTCTTACATTTAGGGCATACATACGGATCGTGGCCCGTAAGTTCCCGCCATACTTCCCGGCAGTTATTCCTTCCAACGCCGGTAGAAAAGTGGTTTTTCCTATCAATTCAAAACAAGCCGAAAGTTTTTCTTTCATATTACACAGAGCCATAAAACCAAAGTACCTCACTTTGTAAAATCCACAGGGCAAAACATGTTGTAAAAAGCGCCTGATAAACTCATCGGCTTCCAGGGTCATCCGTTTGCTCAAACCACCTGCCTGGTTGTCTTTGTAGGAAAAAGTCACCCTATTCTCTTTGTACTCAAGCAGCCTGTTGTTGCTTAGAGCTACCCGGTGACTATAATGCCCCAGGTACTGAATAAGGTTGTTGTGTTGTGAAAAAGGTTTTTCACAATATACCACCCATTTCTTTTTATAGCACGCCTCTTTGATCGGTTTAAAGGTTTCCATTGTTTCCGGAAGCCTGATTTCTCCGGCTGTAATGGCTTGCTCCAACAACCGGCACAGCATCCCCCGAAACACACAGCTCAATACCTTCACCGGAACGAAGAACTTCTTTCCTGATGCTATCCATTCCGTCATATCTTCCGATAGTCCTCCCGAAGGTACCATCATATGAATGTGCGGATGATATACCAGGGTTTGGCCCCAGGTATGCAACAGGGCAACGGCCCCGGCCTGTACTCCCAGGTAATTTGATCCCCTGGTACATTGCAACAAAGCTTTTCCTGCCGCTTTAAATAGTAATCCGTAGGCCACTCGCTGGTTTATATAAAACAATTGGTACAAGCACGAAGGAATTGTGAATACAATATGAAAGTGAGGGACCGATGGTAAATTGGATGCTATCTTGTCCACCCATTGTGCCATCTTAATGAGTTGACATTTGGGACAGTGTCTGTTCCTGCACGAGTTGTAGGACTGCATGGTATAGCCGCATGCTTCGCAACGATCAGTGTGTCCTCCCAGGGTAGCAGTCCTGCATTCCATGATGGCAGTGTACGCTTTTTGTTGTTCCGGGCATAAACGGTGTGTTGCAGGAAATGTCTTTGCCTGATCTCTGAAGATCTCGGCAAGTTCTATGTGTTGTCGTTGATTTTCCATCGCTCCTTGTTTATAGATCCATTGAGTCCAGAGGGGATGTTATTGTGCCCGGATTTACATTGGCTATATGCAGGTAGAGAGAGGTCGTTCTTAGGGATGTGTGACCCATAAATTGCTGGATGAGTCTTAAGTTTACCCCTTTTTCCAGAAGATGTGTGGCAAAAC
>Ga0334882_1000097_pt1 | contig 151534 bp, 136 predicted proteins | sample GraSluR1_MG_5_FD_207226 | JGI IMG/M metagenome (GOLD analysis project Ga0334882, IMG submission 207226) | Sludge microbial communities from methane-producing bioreactor in Wageningen University, Netherlands - Granular Sludge_15_04-R1 | ecosystem: Engineered > Bioreactor > Anaerobic >...
TTCAATAAAAAAAGGCGGAAAATCTCCGCCTTTTTAAATGCACTTAACTACTTGCTTTATTCTATAACTTCCGCAACTACACCTGATCCTACTGTTCTCCCGCCTTCTCTGATTGCAAATCTGAGCTCTTTTTCAAGCGCGATCGGTGTGATAAGTTCGATCGTCATTGTGATATTATCTCCCGGCATTACCATTTCTGCTCCGTCTGCCAATTCTACCACGCCTGTTACGTCTGTTGTTCTGAAATAAAACTGCGGTCTGTATCCGTTGAAGAACGGTGTATGTCTTCCGCCTTCTTCTTTCGTTAAGATATATACTTCCGCTTTGAATTTCGTATGCGGTTTGATTGAACCCGGTTTTGCGAGTACCTGGCCTCTTTCGATTTCTTTTCTTTCCACCCCTCTGAGCAGTGCGCCGATGTTATCTCCCGCTCTGCCTTCGTCAAGAATCTTTTTGAACATTTCTACGCCGGTTACGACTGTTTTTCTGCTTTCTTTCTTTAGCCCTACGATCTCCACTTCATCGCCTGTTCTTACGATCCCTTTTTCTACTCTGCCTGTTGCCACTGTGCCTCTGCCTGTGATTGAGAACACGTCTTCTACCGGCATCAAGAATGGTTTATCGATATCTCTTTGCGGCTCGGGAATAAAGGCGTCTACCTCTTCCATCAGTTTGAGAATTTTATCTCCCCATGGTCCGTCCGGATCTTCGAGCGCTTTCAGTGCGCTTCCTACGATGATTGGTGTATCGTCTCCGGGAAATTCATATTCATCAAGAAGTTCTCTTACTTCCATTTCTACAAGTTCGATCAATTCAGGGTCGTCTACCATATCTTCTTTGTTCAAGAATACCACGATATACGGCACGTTAACCTGTCTTGCCAAGAGTATATGTTCTCTTGTCTGCGGCATCGGGCCGTCTGCTGCGCTTACAACCAGGATCGCTCCGTCCATTTGCGCTGCTCCCGTGATCATGTTTTTTACATAGTCAGCATGCCCGGGGCAGTCTACGTGTGCATAGTGTCTGTTTGGTGTTTCATATTCTACGTGCGCTGTCGCGATCGTGATCCCTCTTTCTCTTTCTTCGGGTGCTTTGTCTATATTCTCGAATGCTATATATGAGCCTGTGCCGTATCTCTTATTCAACACCATTGTTATTGCTGCTGTCAGGGTCGTCTTCCCATGGTCTACATGTCCTATCGTTCCTATGTTTACATGTGGTTTCTCTCTGTTATACTTTGCTTTCGCCATTTCTTTTCTTTCTCCTATTTTTCTAATATTTTTTTTGCAGCTTCACTTTGCATTTTTTCATAATGTGAAAATTGCATTGTCGAGGTTCCTCTTCCTTGTGTTTTTGAACGCAGCACAGTTGTATAACCAAACATTTCACTGAGAGGAACAAATGCTTTTATAATTTGTGTATTTGCTCTCATTTCCATACCTTCGAGTTTTCCTCTTCTTGAACTGATATCACCCATGACATCACCCAAATATTCTTCCGGTACGGTTATTTCTATTTTAAATATCGGTTCAAGCAATACAGGACCCGCTTTCTTCAGCGCTTCTTTTATCGCCATCGAACCTGCCATTTTAAACGCCATTTCCGAGGAGTCGACTTCATGGTAGGAACCGTCTTTCAATGTCACTTTTACATCGAGGACGGGGTAGCCTGCCAGTACGCCGCTTTCAAGGCCTGAACGCACTCCGTCATTGACAGGTTGAATATATTCTCTCGGAATTGCGCCTCCGGTGATTTGGTTGACAAATTCATATCCTTTGCCTGCTTCCTGAGGTTCAACTTCAATGACGACATGTCCGTATTGTCCGCGACCGCCGCTTTGTTTTGCATATTTCATGTCTACCAAAGCAACCTTTGTGATGGTTTCTTTATAGGCTACCTGCGGTTTGCCGACATTGGCTTCAACCTTGAATTCACGCAGCATTCTATCTACAATAATGTCCAGATGCAGCTCTCCCATACCTTGTATGATGGTTTGCCCTGTATCTTTATCCGTGTAAGTTCTAAAAGTCGGATCTTCCTCTGCAAGCTTTGCCAAAGCTGCCGACATTTTATCCTGACCGGCTTTTGTTTTAGGTTCGATTGCTATAGATATAACCGGTTCGGGGAATACCATGGATTCAAGCAAGATTCTGTTATTCTCATTGCAGAGCGTGTCTCCTGTAGATGTTTCTTTAAGTCCTACTGCTGCTGCAATATCCCCTGTATAGACCGTTTCAATCTCCTGACGGTGATTGGCATGCATTTGAAGAATTCTTCCCAACCGCTCTTTTTTATCTTTAGTTGAATTATAAACATAAGATCCTGCATTCGCTGCTCCCGAATACACTCTGAAAAATGCCAGCTTGCCAACAAATGGATCCGACATGATTTTAAAAGCAAGTGCTGAAAAAGGACCTTTATCGTCCGGTTTTCTTATTTCCGTTTGCTCTGTTTTTGGATTGATACCTTCAATTGGCGGTATATCCAAAGGAGAAGGCAAGTAATCCACCACTGCGTTTAAAACCAGCTGTACCCCTTTATTTTTATAGGAAGTTCCACATAATACAGGAATCACAGCATTTGTTACAGTTGCTTTTCGTATTGCTTTTTTAATTTCTTCTATGCTGATATCTTGACCTTCAAGATATTTTTCCATAATGATGTCATCAAAATCGGAAAGACTTTCCAATAGCATATTTCTGTATTCTTCAGCTTTGTCTTTCATATCTGCCGGAATCTCTTCAATGGAAATTTCTTTGCCATCATTGTCATAATACATTTTAATATTCATTTCAACTAAATCGATAATTCCGCTGAATGTATCTTCACTGCCGTAAGGCAACTGAATCGGAACGGCATTCGCTCCAAGACGCGAACGCATTGAAGATACGACATTATAAAAATCCGCTCCGATGATATCCATTTTATTGACATAAGCCAGCCTCGGTACATGATATTTATCAGCCTGACGCCAAACTGTCTCCGATTGAGGTTCAACACCGCCCTTTGCGCAAAATACCGCAACCGCGCCGTCAAGCACTCTAAGAGAACGCTCGACTTCTACCGTAAAGTCAACATGTCCCGGTGTATCTATTATATTGATACGATGTTCTTTCCAAAAGCACGTTGTAGCTGCAGAGGTGATCGTAATGCCTCGTTCTTGTTCTTGTTCCATCCAGTCCATTTGAGCAGCGCCCTCATGGACTTCTCCAATTCTATGGATTTTTCCTGAATAAAATAACATTCTTTCGGTTGTCGTTGTTTTGCCGGCATCGATATGCGCCATGATGCCTATGTTTCTTGTTTTCTCGAGACTATACTCTCTCGCCATGATTGTTCACCTCCTTATCCAACATATAAAACTTTGCCATTACCACCTGTAATGAGCAAATGCTCTATTTGCTTCTGCCATCCTGTAAGTGTCTTCTTTTTTCTTAACAGCTGCTCCGCTGTTATTGAGCGCATCTAATAATTCTGCCGCCAAGCGTTCTCTCATTGTTTTTTCATTGCGTTTTCTGCTGTATCCTACAAGCCAACGCAATGCCAATGTTTGTTTTCTCGCTTCGCTGACTTCAATCGGAACCTGATAAGTGGCTCCGCCTACTCTTCTTGCTTTTACTTCAAGCATGGGCTTGATATTATTTAAGCTTTCTTCAAACACTTCAAGCGGCTCTCTGCCTGTTTTCTGTGCTATGATATCAAAAGCTCCGTATACTATCTTTTGTGCCACGCCTTTCTTGCCGTCTAACATAACATTGTTTACAAGCTTCGTTACCAGTTCACTGTTATAAATAGGATCAGCAAGCACATCTCTTTTAAATAAAGTTTTTTTCCTAGGCACTTTCTTCCCTCCATTTTAAAAATAAAATTCATCGGTACTCGACAAGAAAACAATTGCCGTATGTGCATTATAATTTTCATTTATTAAATAAATATTTATATTTAATAAAATTTATATAAAAAACACATAATCAATGTTTAAATATCTTTTCTTATTTTGCTTTTTTCGTACCATACTTAGAACGAGCTTGATTTCTCTTGTTGACGCCTGCTGTATCTAGTGCGCCGCGAATGATTTTATAACGGACACCAGGTAGGTCTTTTACTCTTCCGCCTTTAATCATAACTACGCTATGTTCTTGCAAATTGTGTCCGATTCCTGGAATATAAGCAGTTACTTCCATTCCGTTTACCAATCGTACTCTTGCAATTTTTCTTAGAGCAGAGTTTGGTTTTTTAGGCGTTGTTGTTCTTACAGCTGTGCAAACACCTCTTTTTTGAGGGTTTTCTTTGAGCGCCGGAGACTTTGTTTTGTAGATAACCTTTTTTCTCTCTTTCCTTACGATTTGATTAATCGTTGGCATTACTTATCTCACCTCCTTTTGGTTCATTTTTTAATATAGCAGCGCAAGCAGCCCCTCGGCTGATTGCGCAAGCTTTCCCCAGTAATTTCATGCTTTGTGCATAACAGATCTGTATTTCTGTATTTTCACATTGACTGATGATTTTGTTTGCCAGACTTTCTTCAACGTCTCGGGCAATAAATACCGCCTTGACATTGCCTTGTTTGATTTGACTTAAAGTTTGCTTCATTCCGACAACCAAACATTTACTGTTTATTTTCTTCAAAATTCACTCCCAAGCAAATAAAATCAAGTTTTTACATTGTATCATCGCCATTAAATGATGTCAATATTTTCTTCTTCTATAGAGCCGTTAAACGTATTTTCTTCAAAGATTCCACCAAGCAACTCATTTATCTCGCTGTTGATATCTTCTTGGGAAATGATTTGATCGTCTTCGTCTTTTTGGCTATTTGTTCGCTGATGCTCTATTTCAATATTTCTGTATTTGCTCACGCCTGTTCCCGCCGGAACCAATTTGCCTATAATAACATTTTCTTTGAGGCCGAGCAAATGATCTACTTTTCCTTTGATTGCAGCATCCGTCAACACTCTTGTCGTTTCCTGGAATGATGCGGCAGAGAGGAATGAATTGGTCTCGAGTGATGCTTTTGTTATCCCCAGTAATTCTTGCGTATACGTAGCAGGTTCTTTTTCTTGGGCCAATACTTTATCATTTTCATCTTCAAATTCAAAAATATCCACAAGGCTTCCCGGAAGCAAATGAGTATCACCCGGCTCTTCTACTCTTACTTTTCGCAGCATTTGCCTGATGATGAGTTCAATGTGTTTATCATTGATATGAACACCCTGCCATCTGTATACTTTTTGAACTTCATAAAGCAGATATTCCTGAACACCTTGAACCCCTAAAATTCTTAATATATCGTTGGGGTATACACTTCCTTCAATGAGTTCCTGACCGGCTTTGATATATTGTCCGTCGGTTACTTTCATACGCGAACCAAACGGTATCATGTAGCTTCTCAGTTCCCCTGTCGCGGAAGTGATTTCCACATCTGTTTTCTTATCTGATTTTCTTATCTTAACTGTTCCCTCAATTTCCGAAATAATGGCGAGCCCTTTCGGTTTTCTCGCTTCAAAAAGTTCCTCAACTCTTGGAAGCCCTTGCGTGATATCGTCCCCGGCAACCCCGCCGGTATGGAATGTACGCATTGTCAGCTGTGTACCAGGCTCTCCGATCGATTGAGCAGCAATAATGCCCACAGCTTCGCCGATATTGACCAGTTTACCTGTTGTGAGATCTACACCGTAGCATTTTCGGCATACTCCGTGTTTTGAACGGCAGTTGAAAATAGATCTTATTTTTACGGTTTGAATCTCCGCTTCTTCTATTTTTTTCGCGGTCTTCTTGCTTATGAGCTCTCCGGCTTTGACAAAGGCTTCATTTGTATTCGGATTGATTATATCTTCAAATGCATAACGCCCTGCGATACGCTCTGACAGAGTTTCTATAATCTTTCCGTTTTCTATAATTGAATGAACTTCATAACCTTCCGTTGAACCACAATCTTCTTCTTTCACTAAAACTTCCTGACTGACATCAACAAGCCTTCTCGTGAGATATCCGGAGTCTGCGGTTCGCAGCGCCGTGTCTGCCTGACCTTTTCTTGCTCCGTGTGTTGAAATAAAGAATTCAAGCACATTGAGCCCTTCACGGAAATTGGACTTAATTGGAAGCTCTATAATTCTTCCTGTCGGATTTGCCATGAGCCCACGCATTCCGGCAAGCTGCCCAATTTGGCCGATACCACCTCTGGCGCCTGATGTTGCCATCATATTGATACTGTTGAGCGGCTCTAGGCTATTCATTAAAGCCTGCGTGACTTCCCTCGTCGTCCTCGTCCAGACATCGATAACCTTTTGATATCTCTCCTCTTCGGAGATAAGGCCTCTGTTAAAGTTTTTCAACGCATTTTCTACTTCTTTATCCGCTTTCTCTAGCAAGTCTTTTTTTACTTTTGGCACCTCCATATCTCCGATACTTACGGTGATGGCACCTTTTGTGGAATAATGGAACCCAAGTTGCTTGATATTGTCAAGCATTTCAGCTGTTGTGCTTGCTCCGTGAACATCAAAGCATTGCGATACGATTCTTGAGAGCATTTTTTTGTCGGCAAGTGTGTTTATTTCAAGCTCAAACAAATCGTCATCCGTATTTCTTTCTTTGATGCCTAAGTCCTGCGGGATGATCTGATTAAAGAAAAATCTTCCGACTGTGCTTTCAATAACTTTTGTTTTTTGTACGCCATTGATTTCTTTTGTTATCTCAAGGCCCACCATGGAGTGAAGGGTGACAACCTTGTTTTGATAGGCCATTTCCATTTCTTCCATGGTAGAGAAATTCATCCCTTCGCCCTTTGATCCCTCAATATGCGTAGTTAAATAATAGGATCCTAAAATCATATCCTGCGACGGGCTCACGACCGGAGCCCCGTCCTGCGGTTTTAAAATATTATTAGCTGCAAGCATCAAAAATCTCGCTTCCGCCTGCGCTTCAACAGAAAGCGGCACATGCACTGCCATTTGATCTCCATCAAAGTCGGCGTTGTATGCTACGCAGACCAGCGGATGCAGCTTAATAGCCCTGCCTTCCACCAAAATCGGCTCAAAAGCTTGAATGCCGAGCCTGTGCAGCGTTGGAGCACGGTTTAGAAGCACTGGATAATCTTTGATAACATCATCCAAAACATCCCAAACTTCCGGCTTCATGCGCTCAACCATTCGTTTTGCACTTTTAATATTCTGCGAATATTTTCTACTGACGAGCTCTTTCATAACATACGGTTTAAAGAGTTCGATCGCCATTTCTTTTGGAAGCCCGCACTGATACATTTTTAGTTCCGGGCCGACAACGATAACCGAACGTCCCGAATAGTCTACACGTTTACCGAGCAGATTTTGTCTAAATCTGCCCTGCTTTCCTTTGAGCATATCCGATAGTGATTTAAGCACTCTGTTGTTTTGACCTGTAACAGGTCTTCTTTTTCTGCTGTTATCTATTAATGCATCCACAGCTTCCTGGAGCATTCTTTTTTCATTTTGCACAATGATATCAGGGGCATCAAGCGCCAACAATCTCTTCAGACGATTATTTCTGTTGATCACTCTTCTGTATAAATCATTTAAATCCGAAGTCGCAAACCTTCCTCCGTCGAGCTGAACCATGGGCCTGAGCTCTGGCGGAATAACCGGGATTACATCTAAAATCATCCATTCGGGTTTATTCTCCGATATTTTAAAGGCTTCAACAACTTCAAGACGCCTTACGGCTTTTGCTCTTTTTTGCCCTGTGCTGTCTTTTACTTCCTGACGCAGTTGATCGCTTTCTTCTTCAATATTGATATTTGCAAGCAGATCTTTGATTGCTTCCGCCCCTATTTTTGCTTCAAATTCAGCTCCGTATTTCTTTTGCGCCTCCCTGTATTCTGCTTCATTAAGCAGCTGTTTGTAAGAAAGCGGTGAATTGCCCGGATTTACTACAATATAGGAAGCAAAATAAATCACTTTTTCCAAATCTCTCGGAGACATATCCAAAAGTAATCTAATTCTGCTCGGTATTCCTTTTAAATACCATATATGTGAAACAGGAGTTGCAAGCTCTATATGACCCATTCTCTCACGTCGAACTTTTGAGCGCGTGATTTCAACGCCGCATCGATCGCAAACCATGCCCTTATAGCGGATTCTTTTGTATTTGCCGCAATGACATTCCCAGTCTTTTGTCGGCCCGAATATTCTCTCGCAAAACAATCCTTCTTTTTCTGGTCGCAATGTACGATAATTTATCGTCTCGGGTTTTTTTACTTCTCCCCTTGACCATTCTCTAATTTGCTCAGGCGATGCCAAACCAATCTTTATAGCTTTGAAATTATTTAATTCATTCAAAGATTTTCGCCCCTTCCGGTTTATTTCTTTAATTAAAGTAAGTCGTCATCATCGCTGAAATCTTCAGCATTGACGGTTTGTATGATATTTGATATGCCATCATCTTCTTCATCATCGGTATCTTTTACTCTGATTTCCTCATCTTTTTCTCCGATTACAGTGACATCGATTCCCAGACTTTGAAATTCCTTGATTAATACCTTAAATCCTTCCGGCATTCCCGGAGTAGGAATATTTTCTCCTTTGATGATGGCCTCATATGCTTTTACCCTGCCTACCACATCATCCGATTTTACGGTGATAATTTCTTGCAAAGTATTTGCCGCGCCGTATGCTTCGAGCGCCCACACTTCCATCTCGCCAAAACGCTGGCCGCCAAATTGTGCTTTGCCGCCAAGTGGCTGCTGTGTGACAAGTGAATAAGGCCCTGTTGATCTTGAATGCATTTTATCATCGACTAAATGATGCAGTTTCAGCATATACATATATCCGACTGTGACACGATTATCAAACTCTTCTCCCGTTCTGCCGTCAAAGAGCTTTACTTTACCGTCTTTACTGTAGCCCACTTCTTCAAGCAGGCGCATTGCATCATCTTCGTTTGCTCCGTCAAATACCGGAGTTGCCACTTTCCAGCCTAAAGCCGCAGCCGCCATTCCCAAGTGTGTTTCAAGCACCTGCCCGATATTCATACGAGACGGAACCCCGAGAGGATTGAGCACAATTTCAAGCGGTGTGCCATCTTCCATAAACGGCATGTCTTCCTCCGGCAGTATTCGTGATACCACTCCTTTGTTTCCATGGCGCCCCGCCATTTTATCTCCTACAGAGATTTGCCTTTTAACCGCAACGTATACACGTACGGTTTTATTTGTTTGCGGTTTTAATTCGTCGCCGTTTTCTCTTGAAAATACTTTGACATCTACAACAATGCCGCTTTCTCCGTGGGGAACTTTAAGAGAGGTATCTCTGACTTCTCTTGCTTTTTCACCAAAGATCGCGCGCAGTAATCGCTCTTCTGCAGTGAGCTCTTTTTCACCTTTTGGCGTAACCTTGCCCACTAAAATATCATCGCTTGTGACTTCGGCACCAATTCTGATAATGCCATTTTCGTTTAAGTTTTTGAGCACATCTTCCCCAACATTTGGAATATCACGCGTGATTTCCTCGGGTCCGAGTTTTGTTTCTCTTGCTTCGCATTCGTATTCTTCAATATGAATCGAAGTAAAGGCTCCTTCTTTTACCAGCTTTTCACTGATCAAAATAGCATCTTCAAAGTTGTAGCCTTCCCAGGTCATGAACCCTACTAATATATTTCTGCCAAGAGCAAGCTCGCCGTTATCGGTAGACGGTCCATCGGCTATGATATCACCTTTTTTGATCATATCACCTCTGTTGACAATGGGGCGCTGATCGCAGCATGTGCCTTGATTTGTGCGCTTGAATTTAAGCAGCGGATATTTTCGCTTAGATATGATAATTTCATTTGATGCCACTTTTTCAACGATTCCGTCTTCCTGCGCAACCACGCAAACACCGGAATCTTTCGCGCTGATATATTCCATCCCCGTACCAATGATCGGAGCTTGCGGGCTCAAAAGCGGTACAGCCTGACGCTGCATATTGGAGCCCATGAGCGCACGATTTGCATCGTCATTTTCCAAAAACGGAATCAAAGCTGTTGCAACGGATACAATTTGTTTTGGGGAAATATCCATGTAGTCGACCCGCTTTGGTTCAACCATGATAAATTCTCTTTCTTTTCCTGTTCTGCCTGTGACTTTGCTGTTGATGAAGTTTCCTTCTTCATCAAGCGGCTCATTGGCTTGAGCTATTGTGTAAAAACCTTCTTCATCAGCAGTAAGATAATCGTTGAATTCCGTTACCCTTCCATCGACTACTCTTCTGTAAGGTGTTTCAATAAATCCATATTCGTTTACTCTCGCATAAGTACACAGTGAATTGATGAGCCCGATATTTGGTCCTTCAGGTGTTTCTATCGGACACATTCTGCCATAATGGGAATAATGTACGTCACGCACTTCAAACCCTGCCCGATCTCTGCTCAGTCCACCCGGACCGAGCGCCGAAAGCCTCCTTCTGTTTGTGAGCTCTGCAAGCGGATTGGTTTGATCCATAAACTGTGAAAGCTGTGAACTGCCGAAGAATTCCTTAATCGCGGCGTGCACCGGCCTTATATTGACCAGATCCTGCGGCGTGAGTGTTTCTTTCTCCGGTGTCATCATTCTCTCTTTAACATTTTTTTCCATACGGGTCAGACCAATACGGAATTGATTTTGCAGCAGCTCTCCCACAGATCGCAGCCTTCTGTTTCCGAGATGATCGATATCATCCGTATTACCGATACCGTATTCGAGTCCCAAATTATAATTTATAACACAAAAAATATCTTCTATGGTGATATGCTTGGGAACAAGTTGACGCATTCGGTCTCTCATTTCCTGTTTCATTTCTTCCTGTGTTTTATCAGAAGATAAAATTTCGCTGAGTACATCATAGCGAACCATTTTTTCTATATCCAAATCCGCGGTATCAAACGGGAGTTCTTGTGAGGTGATATCTACCGTATGATTGCCGATAACGATAAATTTCTTTTCTTCTTTATCTTTTGATACAATTACTTCAACACGGTTGATTCCGCTGTTTTGAATCTTCTTGGCAACACGCATGCTGATAACTTCGCCTTTAGATGCGAACAACTCTCCCGTTTTCGGGCAGATGATATTTGCCGCCGCAACACAAGACGCGATACGCGAAGCCAAAGCCAACTTTTTATTTAATTTATATCTGCCGACCACTGCCAGATCATATCTTCTGTTGTCAAAAAACATGGAATCTGTGAGTGATTTTGCATTATCCACAGTCGGGGGCTCACCCGGTCTGAGTCTTTTATAGATTTCCAGCAGCCCTTCTTCCGTATTTGTGGTGCTGTCTTTTTCAAGCGTTGCAAGTATTTTTTTATCTTCATTAAAGAATTCGAGAATTTCGGCATTTGTGCTGAGCCCGAACATTCTCATCAAAATCGTAACAGGGAGCTTTCTTGTCCTGTCTACCCTTACATACATAACGTCGTTAGAATCTGTTTCAAACTCTAACCATGCCCCTCTGCTCGGAATAATCTGCGAAGAATATAATTCTTTGCCCGACTTGTCCAATTCATAGAAGAAATACGCGCCCGGAGAACGCACAAGCTGGCTTACTATAACCCTCTCGGCACCGTTAATTATAAAGGTTCCTTTTTCCGTCATAATCGGAAAATCACCCAAATATACATCTTGTTCAATTTTTACATTTGTTTCTTTGAAAGTGAGGCGAACCTTTACACGCAGAGAACGGGAATAGTTTGCATCTCTTTCTTTGCATTCCTCTACATCATATTTAGGTTCCCCATAAAGACTGTAATCCAAAAATTCTAAAATCAACTCTCCGGAATAGTCTACAATTGGCGATACATCGTCCAAAACTTCTCTTAAACCTTTTTCCAAAAACCACTCATAAGATTTTTTTTGAATCTCAATAAGATTCGGCATTTCTAAAATCTCTTTGATTTTAGAAAAACTCATTCTTTCAACATCGCCTGTTTTTACAGAATGCACCAAAATTAGTCACTCCTTTTAATAATAAATAGCACTATAAATTTATGACTTCTATCAAAATCTACTTATAGTGCACCTCCTGAAAATTGTTAACTTTTGCACGTACAATTTAGGCAAACGAAAAAAACGCCTAACTAATGCAGTGTACTATGATAACATTATTAAAGCAATAAGTCAACAATTTATTTTAATTTTTATAAATATTTTATATTACGTACAATGAAATACTGTTTTGTCATAAAAACAGTGATTCCTATTATATAATTTTTTAATGTTATAATTTGTAGAAAAAAAATATTTTAAAGCCGAAAAATAAATCTTGCAGATTTTTTCATTATTTTTTCGTATCCTTATATATTTTTGCAGATTTTATAAATTCACGGAATAACGGATGCGCTCTGTTCGGCCTGGATTTAAATTCCGGATGTGCTTGTGTTCCCACAAACCATAAATGATTTTTGATTTCAATCATTTCAACTAAAATTCTGTTTGGTGCTATCCCTGAAATAATCATCCCGTTCTCTTCATAGGCATTGCGGTAGTTGTTATTAAATTCGTAACGATGTCTATGACGTTCGTAAATCGTATCTGCTTCATAGGCTTTATAGGCCTTTGTACCTTTCAAGAGATTACACGGATACTCTCCCAGCCTCATCGTACCGCCTTTTTTATCGATTTCCTTTTGTTCCGGCATAACATCAATGACGGGATATGCCGTGTTTTCATCAAACTCTGTAGAATTTGCTTGCTTGTATCCCAATACGTTCCGCGCAAATTCAATGACGGCAATTTGCATACCCAGACATATGCCCAAATAAGGCACGTTATGCTCTCTCGCATATCGTGCAGCCGAGATTTTACCTTCTATTCCTCTGTCTCCGAATCCGCCCGGAATGATGATGGCATCTACACCGGTAAATGTTTTGGCTGCATTTTCATCATTAAGATCCACAGAATGAAACCATTTAATATCTACTTTTACGTTGTTTTCAAGCCCGCCGTGTCGCAGCGCTTCCGACAAAGATAAATACGCGTCTTTGAGTTCGACATATTTACCGACCAACCCTACTGTGACGTATTCTTTGAGCGAATTCATTTTTTCAACCATTTGTTTCCAGCTTTCCATATCTGATTTTTTATATGGTAGCCCTACTCGCTCGCAAACCAGTTTATCAATACCCTCTTTTTCAAGCAAGAGCGGCACTTCGTATAAGTTAGGAGTGTCTATATTCGAAATAACTGCTCTTTTTTCTACATTGCAGAACAAGCTTATTTTTTCTTTGATGCCGTCACTGATCGGCTTTTCGCTTCGAAGCACAATAATATCGGGCTGAATCCCCATACCAAGCAACTCTTTTACGCTGTATTGTGTCGGTTTTGTCTTTAATTCACCCGCACTGTTTAAATACGGAAGAAGGGTGACATGTATGTACATCACATTTTCCGCGCCATAATCACTTTTTACCTGTCTGATGGCTTCAATAAAGGGACGGCTTTCGATGTCACCTACAGTGCCTCCGATTTCTGTGATAATCACTTGCGCATTAGAATTATACGCCGCTTTCGTTATCCATGACTTTATTTCATTGGTGATATGCGGAATCACCTGAACAGTAGCGCCAAGATAATCTCCTCTGCGCTCTTTGCTGATAACCGACCAATATATTTTCCCCGTGGTAACATTGCTGCTTTCAGAAAGGTTTACGTCTATGAACCTTTCATAATGGCCCAAATCCAAATCAGTTTCAGTGCCGTCGTCTGTTACAAAAACCTCTCCATGCTGATACGGGCTCATTGTTCCCGGGTCAAAATTTATGTAAGGATCAAATTTTTGTGTAAATACACTGATGTCCATATTTTTCAGCAGTCTGCCCAGTGAAGCTGCAGTGATTCCTTTCCCGAGCGACGAAACCACACCACCTGTTACAAATATAAATTTTGTCTTCATCTTTTACTCCTATACTGTCTTATACTATATCTTATATTTTATATTTTTTCCCAATGTTATGCAACCAACTTATCAGTTGTTTTCTAAATTTATAAGCAATTATTATGGCTATAACGTATATGCCGCATATAATGATTTCTTTAAGATGCACACCAAAAGCTGCCGCGTTGCCTACAACGGACGCAATATACATTCCGGGTATTCTTCCAAAAAGTACCATAACGATAAATTTTGTAATATCAACACCTGCGAGACCGGCTAAAAAGCAAAGGATATCATCCGGAAAAAACGGAAGAATAAAAAAACCGAAAATGATCATAATGCCTTTATCGCCATTTAACATATTTTCATATTTTTCCAATTCTTGATTATTAACCAGCTTATAGATTAACTTCCTGCCATAAATTTTTGCCAAATAATATGCAAATATCGATCCTATAAAAAGCCCCAGAGCGCTTAGTGCAAACCCTTTGTAAACACCAAATATCGCTCCACCGACCATTCCCGTGATATTACCCGGAATCGGTGCAATAATGATTTGCAGCATTTGAATAAATACAAAGACCACCGGTGCCAGCACACCAAAACTTTTAATGTATTCTTTGAGCGCTTCCTTCGAGGTAAACAAGCCCATTTTGAAGAATTTGTACATAACAAAACAGATCGCTAGTAAAATAATCAGCGCAGAAATGTTTATGATCCATTTTGTTTTATTTTTCATTTTTATTTTAACAATTCTTTTACTTTCTTTATAATATTTTCTGCAGTTAGATTATAAAAACTAAGTAATTCATCCGCTTTGCCTGATGTTCCGAATGTATCATTTATACCGATAAAATCCATTTTTACAGGATGCTGTTTTGAAAGAACTTCCGCAACCGCACTGCCAAGACCGCCATAGACGGAATGCTCTTCCACACAAATCGCAAGATTCGTTTTCCTTGCTGATTGCAGAATCGTTTTGCTATCCATCGGCTTAATTTGAGAGATATTGATAACTTCTGTTTCAATATTCTCGCTCTTTAAGCTTTCTGCCGCTTTAAGTGCTTTATCAACCATAAGCCCGCAGGCAAAAATGCTGATATCTTTTCCTTCCTGTAATACCTCGGCATATCCCGGTTGATGAGAATACTCTTCCGTATAAACATCCGCGCTCTTTGAGCGTGTCAGCCTTATATATGCAGGTCCCGGTTTTTTCGCTTCCTCTTTAATCATTGCATACGCCTGGGAAGCGTCGGCGGCTACAAGAACTTTCATATTCGGCAGTGCCCGCATAATGGCAATATCTTCAACAGACTGATGCGTAGCGCCGTCTTCGCCCACGGTTACGCCTGCATGCGTACATACAATTTTTACATTTAAATTATTATGACAAATAAGATTTCTGATGATTTCGTAAGGCCTGGCCGTTCCGAATACCGCAAAGGTGCTTGCAAACACAATTTTTCCGCTTACTGCAAGCCCTGCAGCCATTCCCATCATATTTTGCTCGGCAATTCCCGCATTAAAATGCCGCATCGGATATGCCTCTTTAAACATGGAGGTTTTTGTCGAAGCCGAAAGATCTGCATCCAACACAATAAGATTTTCATTTTCGTTGCCGATTTCAACCAAAGCTTGTCCGTATGCTTTTCTCATTTCTCCCATACTACATTGCCTCCAATTCTGCCAAGGCCTGTTTTGTCTGCTCTTCGTTTGGCGCTTTCCCATGCCAAGATGCATTGTTTTCCATAAAAGAAATTCCTTTTCCCTTGATTGTTTTACAGATAATTGCCGAAGGTGTGAATTCACTCGTCTTTGCCCGGCCGACTGCTTTTCTTAATTTATCAAAGTCATGTCCGTCATCTACATAAATGGTATTAAATCCAAAAGCATCAAACTTTTTATAAATATCTCCCAAATTCATAACATCACAGGTATTGCCGTCTATTTGCAGGCCGTTATAATCTACAAAGACGATTAAATTCTTCAAGTTATAATGCGCCGCAGCCATAGCTGCTTCCCATACGATGCCTTCATCAAGCTCACCGTCTCCGGTCAGTGTATAGGTATAAGCATTGACAGCGTCTATTTTTTGTGCGAGCGCAATACCCACAGCGGCCGAAATGCCATGTCCGAGCGAGCCTGTGCTTATTTCAATACCCGGCAGTAAATGCATATCCGGATGACCTTGAAGACGGCTCGACAGCGCCCGAAGCGTGGTGAGTTCTGAAGGATCGAAAAATCCTTTTCTCGCCAAAACAGAATATAACAACGGTGCGGCATGTCCTTTGGATAATACGAATTTATCCCTTGTTTTATTGTCAAAATCATTTACGTCAAGATTCATTGTTTCAAAATACAGCAGCGTAAGTATTTCCACGGAAGATAAGGATCCTCCCGGATGCCCGCTCTGAGCTTTTGAAATCATTTTGATAATGTCTTTTCGAATAGTAAGTGCAGTTTCTTGAAGGCTGGTCATATACTTCTCCTTTTATTAGTGCAATATAATATCATCAATCTTTATACATCAATTTTTTTAAATCCTTCGCCGATCACTTCCAGAGCGCCGACACATAAAACGAATGCATCTTTATCAAAAGCGCTTACCAGCGTTTTCACATTGCTGATTTGTGTTTTTGAAACAATGCACATAAGCATATTCATATCTTTTTTAGAATACATTCCTTTACAGTAAATGCTCGTAACCCCTCTGTTTAGCGTATCTAATATATTTTGCGCGATTTCATCACTTTTTTTACTTATAATATAAATTACTTTTGTATGATCCATGCCTTCCAAAATAAAATCAATCATTTTATTTGTTATATATATAGTAAGTATAGAGTAGAGCATAATATTCAAACTATTAAATGTAAGGCCTGCTATCAATACCACAATGCTGTCAATGAGCAGCAGCCAAACCCCCAGACTGATCCAAGATACATATTTTTTGACCATTGCCGCAATTAAGTCCGTACCGCCCGTAGATGCCCCTGTTTTAAAAATAATGCCCAAACCAATACCAATCATAACACCGCCGAATATGCTGGCTATAAAAATATCCCCTGTAAATACATGAAACAATTTTGCTATTAAGTCAATAAAAAAAGAAAAAGAAACAGTCGCGAATACCGTTTTCATCCCAAATTTAATGCCTAATATTTTTATTGAAAATAAAAAAACCGGAACAGACAGACCCAGTGTCATAATCCCTACGGGTATACCGGTAAAATAATATAACACTGTAGATATTCCACTGATACCGCCGGGAGCAATTTTTGCCGGAACACAGAAAAACGCGTATCCGAAAGCCATTATAAAAGCTCCGAGCAATATCGTACAATATTGGATAATCATATTAAGCTGCTTGCACTTATGTGGCCTTTTCATATTCATCCTTGCTTTGTTTAGCTTAATATTCTCGCTTTATTTTATAATACAGTGCTTAATTATTCAACGGTTTTCATACGAGTTTTTCATGAAAACAAAAAATGCAAAGCTTTGCAATTGTTAAAATGAAAAAACTATGCAAAGCTTTTAATCTTTTTTAAATATCAATTCCAAAACTGATCTGTATTCCTTCGTTGACCTGCGTCATCATTGTTTCGTCTAAATGTCCGATTTTTTCTTTTAATCTTTTTTTATCGATTGTTCTGACTTGTTCAAGTAAAATGACAGAATCTTTAGCCAAACCAAATTCTTTAGCTTCAATTTCAATATGTGTAGGCAGTTTTGCCTTGTTTAATTGCGATGTAATTGCTGATATGATGACCGTGGGACTATACTTATTGCCCATGTCATTTTGAATTACCAGTACCGGCCTGATCCCTCCTTGTTCCGATCCTACAACCGGGCTTAAGTCAGCATAAAATACATCTCCGCGTTTTATATTCATGCTTCTTTTTTCAGCCCTATGATAATTTATTCAATTATGATAGGTATTGACAAAAAGGCTTAAAAGTTCATTTATTGATAGATCATGTACATTAATGTATTTCAAAGCAAAGCACAAATGTCAACGGTCTCCTCCCGTATAAATTTAATTGTCTATTATATTTTATAAAAATAAGCTGTATATGTTCCTTCTGCTCTCATTTTTCCCTTGACAAATAAATTTATACATTTGTTTTTATATTTTCACTCTAACAATAAATCCTGGGCACTCTTTTGCTGATTCCGCATATTATTTCATAGCTGATGGTACCGGCTACGTCTGCAAGTTCATCAACGCTGACGCTGTCAGGTCCGAACAAAATAGCGCTGTTGCCTTTTTGCACATTCGGAATATGTGACAAATCCACCATTATTTGGTCCATACAGACCGCTCCCAGCACACGCGCTCTTTGCGAATTGATTTCGACATATGCTTTATTCGTAAATTCTCTGCGATATCCATCGGCATAGCCTATTGGCAGTGTGCCGATTACCATATCCTCCGGCGCAGTGAACCGCCTGTTGTAACTGATGCTGTCTCCTTTACGCACTGTTTTAATATAAGCTACTTCTGTTTGCAGCTGCATGACAGGCTTTAAGGTGACTTTATCGAGCTGAACTTCGCCTGACGGGTAAAGTCCGTACAAAGAAATGCCTAACCTTGCCATACTCATATCACTTTGATCTACATCTATGCAACCTGCACTGTTTGCAGAATGCCTTATGGGTATATGGACATTATTCGTCTCGCACGCCAAAATTACTTCTAAAAACCGCTCTTTTTGAAGAGAAGTATAAGTTTTATCTTTTTCGTCCGCTGAGGCGTAATGTGTAAAAATGCCTTCGATAAAAATGTTATCTAATTCTGCTATTTTTTTAATATGAGTACAGGCTTCTTTGTAACTGAACCCTATTCTCCCCATGCCCGTATCTATTTTGACATGTATATTACAAATTTTATTATTTTCTTTCGCTGCCTTTGACAAGGTTTCTGCAACATCATATTCAAAAACCGCAGGGATCAAATCATATTCAATGATCTGCTGCGCCCATTCCTTTTTTGTGTATCCGAGCAGTAGTATTTTACTTTTTATACCGGCCTCTCGAAGCTCGATCGCTTCATCGATAAAAGCGACACAAAAAGTATTGACCCCTTCTTTTTCAAGTGCATGCGCACATTGCACCGCTCCATGTCCATATGCATCCGCTTTAATAACAGGCACTAAATCAACCGTTTCGCCTAACAGAGTTTTAAACTGCCGATAATTGTAAATAAGATTATCCAAATAAATTTTTGCTACTGTGGGTCGATAAAATCCGTTCATTTCTCCATCTCCTTTAGGCTTCGCTTTTAAAAATTTCTTTATGAGCATATGCCAGATTTAAAATAATATCCGTGGCATTTATATACCTTTGTCCCAAGGCATGCATTGCATAGCTACCGGCCAATGCATGAATATAAACACCTGTGCATGCGGCATCATACAAATTATCTGTATCATTGATGCCGGAAGCGATAATGCCTGTCAACACATCGCCGCTGCCTGCGGTGGCCATGCCCGCATTTGCTTTTATTGAAATCTTTACATCTTCAGCCTGATTTACAATGATGGTTTTATTCATTTTTAAAACAATAATACTGTCGAATTCTGCTGCCGCTTTCTTTGCCATATCAATTGGCGCAGCCGCGATCTCTTTCGGGTCGCATCCTAAAAGCATAGCAAGCTCTCCTGTATGCGGTGTTAAAATCGTCTTTGCTTTTTTATTCTTCATGATATTTTTATCTGCTGCCAATATAGTCAATGCTCCTGCATCTAAGACAAGCGGCAGTTCGCCTTGAAGCAAATAATAAAGGCATTCATGTCCATGAGAATCATCCGCCATTCCCATCCCAGCCGCGACAGCTGTTTTTTTGTGCAGCAACGAAGGCATTTGGCTTTTGTTTGACAGCTCGTATACCATTACCTCACAAGGGGCCAGTACGCAGGCTCTGTCATATGCGTCTTTCATCGCTGCAATACTTACTAGTCCTGCTCCGTTTCTATAGGCTGCTTGTGCGCTGAGCACGACGGAGCCTTCCATGCCGTGGCTTCCGCCAACAATTAAAAGACTGCCTTTTTGATATTTATGAATATTGGCGGGCAATTGCTTTACTCTTTTTCGCACATCTTCACATTCCAGCGTCGAGACTCTACATTGCTCAGCATCTATCAGCCCTATGTCTTTGATGATTTTCTTTTTTGCATAATCATCCGCATCATTTAAAATATCTCCGTATTTTAAATACTGCATGACCACCACAATATCCGCTTTTACGGCTTCTTTCATTTTAAGACCCGTATTGCCATTGATCCCCGATGGAATATCAATAGAGATGACATTTTTTTTAAGCATGTTTATCAATTTGATGACTGCTGCATAGAGACCTGTTATCTCTTTATTGACCCCTGTACCGAGCAGCGCATCAATGAGCACATCGCATTGCATCATATATTTGGAGATGGTGTCAAGATTACTATTTTCTATAAACACCATATCGGCTTTCAAGTGCTTTAGCATATCATAATAATAGATTGATTCACTGCATAATTCTTCTTTTTTTGAGATCATTAAAACAGTTGCCGAGATATTTGACTTTTTTAAAATGAGCGCCAACGCCAAACCATCGGAACCATTATGTCCTTTACCGCAGACAATACATATTTTTTTTGTATACAGCGGCATATATTCACTTCGAAGCACTTCATAGACAGCGCCAGCCGCCCTGTAGATGAGTTCTCTGAGATTTACGGCTTCATTTTGCACCGTGAGCTTATCGATTTGATTACTTTGTTCTACACTTATTACATTCATTATTTATACCAGCTTTTTTCAAAAAAAAACACATGTACATATTATACTAGATAATAGTGCACATGTGCTCTTTTTTTTGAGTTATTCCAGCAGTCCTTCCATGTAAGCAAATACCTTTGATTTTTTTGCGTTGTTCAGTTTTTTAAAGCTGCTGATCAACTGGATCTCTTGAGCGGTTAATTTCGAACTGTCGACATACTTTCTTACATCACTTCTCTTTGTGAAATAATCCAAAGATACATCAAAAAAATTAGCAAACTTGTTGCAAGCAACGATTTCCGGCATTCTGGCACCTGTTTCATAGAAACTGATTGCCGATTGCGACATATCTAATTTTTCCGCTAACGATTTCTGGCTTAAGCCCATTTCTTCTCTTAATTCTTTTAACCTAAACAAAGATAACACCTCTTAATTTATTTATGCATATATAGTTTTGACATTTAAGCTATTATTATAAGTTATTTTATTCAATATAGTATGTAGTTTTTATGTTTTTTTTATGTTTTTTTTGTGAATTTGAATCTTTTTTTTATATATATTTACTTTTATTATATAAATACGATAATATTTTGTAATTTTTTGGGGTAGTTTATTCTTTTTTTTAATTTGATTTATTGCATAAACAATGCTGCAATATCGCTCATCCTTTTTAAAGCCGCCTCATAGCCGATTTCATACATTTTTTTCATGTTGTCTTCACCCATGGTATATGTACTGTATTCACTTAAGTCGGGCTCAATGACCAAATCGGAGTCTTCTATACCTTTTATGGCAGACGCATTAGACATAATATCTATTGTTGAGCTGACAACATCCGAGAATTTCGCACTTTTCGCCCCATGACTGCCGAATGCTTTTAGATTTATACTCAAAACGATTTTCGCTCCTTTTGCTCGGAGAACATCTGCAGGCAGGTTATTTAATACAAATCCGTCTACTAAAATTATATCATCCTTTATATAAGGTGTAAAGACCCCCGGGATAGAAGCACTTGCCCTGCACGCTGTGGTCAGTTTTCCGCTCTCAAAGATGACTTCTTTAACATTAGTGAGATCTGTTGCAACGGCATAAAATGGAATCAGAGTATCCTCAAACGATTTATCTTCCAGCAGCTCGGCTGCAACGCGTTCCAGAATGCCGCCGTCAAAAGAGATTGATAAATTCTTTCGAACTTCTCCGATGTGTTCGAAGATTTCTACTATATTTGTTTTTCTGATATCTTTTTTTTGTTTTTTAATCATATCTTTAAATTTAAGTCCCAGAAAAAAATCTTTTATTTCCTCTGCCTTCATACCAAGTGCATACGCCGCACCGATCATGCTGCCCGCAGATGTACCCGCAATTAAATCAGGATATAAATTATTTTCTTCAAGCGCTTTGATAACACCGATATGCGCCATGCCGCGCATGCCCCCGCCACTTAGACAGAGTCCCCACTGCGGCTGATATAATTCCTTGATTTTTGTTGAAAAAATCTTTTTTATTTCTTCAAAGTCGTTCATCCAGTCATTTTGCTCCTTAGTCTAAATTTTTTTCTCTTTTTTTGCGTAAGCTCTTTTGCAAAAGCTTAAATTCTTTTTTACTTCTTTTAGAATACTCTTTTTCTCTGTAGAATCTTGCAATTTTTATGTCTAAGAGCTCTTTTTCAAAAATTAATTCTTCTTTTTTTGTCTCTGTTACCGGACGGCGCAGCAAATCTTTGAATAAAATTCGCAAAACTCCGAAAATCGGTACTGCCAGCAACATTCCCGTTACACCCCAGAACTTACCGAATATAACAATGGAAAAAATCACCCAAAAAGCATTGATACCGATAGAGTCTCCCAAAATTTTGGGTTCCAGTATATTTGATTCAATCTGCTGTGCCACAATAATGATGATCAGTACCCAGAGTCCGTTTATCGGCGCAGTCAGCATCGCAAGAAGTATTGCGGGAATCGAACCTATAAGCGGACCAAAAATAGGGATCATATTCGTGACACCGACAATAATGGCAATCAGGCTCGCATAATTAATCCGAAGTATCAAGCAAGGTATTAATACCAAAATGATAATAATCAGTGAACAGAGCGCTTTGCCGGTCAAAAATGTATAAAACATTTCATCGAGCAGCATCAAAACATATTTTGTTCTGTAGAAAAATTTCGCCGAGACTTTTTTTGTCAACCTTGTTATCTGACTAATCAAACGTTCTTTATCAACGAGCATATAAATAGCAAAAAAGATCGCCAAAAACATATTCGTAAGCGCAGTACCGGTCGTAATAACAAAATTTACAAAATAATTCGCTATTTTTTCTAATACACCCTGCAAATCTGTCCACCAAGTTGTAATGAGATTATTAATACTTTGTGAATCTGTGATATCCACATCGAAAAATGCCAGAACGTTTATAAAATGTTCATCTACCAAAAATTTATTTGCAAGCGTATTCGCTTTTTCAATATACTGAGGGATGTTGACAATGATCTGACTGATACTGTCCACAACACCTGGTATCGCAAAATAAATAATCAAAAAAACAATCGTTAAAAACAAAAGAAGCGAGATGATAACCGAGATTACTTTACGCGCCCGCATGGGAATATAGAATTTTTTTATTTTAAGCAAATTTTTATTAAAAAAAATAGTGGGTTTATTTAATATATAAGCGAGTACAAATCCCCATATAACAGGTCGCAAAAGAGAATAAATAAAATGAAAAACATTTTTTACAGCATTGCCCACATCGGATATGTTGTAGATTAAAAGCAAAAACAGCACAACAACACATAGCGCAAATGCGGCATACATGCTGATACTGAAATACTTCTTGTTAATTTTGATTTTCTTCATTCCGTTTTTCTTTCTTTATTAAAAATAATCATAAATTCTTAAACTGTGATATAATAAAAAAATCATGTATCTTTGAGGTCAATATGCTGTATTTTTTTATTTTTATAGCGATATTACTGCTGGATTGGGCTACTAAATATTTAGCTGTAAAATTTTTAGCTCCCGTCTCAACTTATCCTCTCATAAATAATATATTTCATCTCACTTATACTGAAAATACCGGTGCGGCTTTTTCAATATTTAGAGACAGACAAAATTTTTTAATTATCCTCACCGCTGTTTTTTTACTGTTGCTGCTATGCTACTTGGTTTATAGCATCATCAAAAATAAAAAATTTTTATTGAGCAACTTGGCGATTACCTTTATTATCGGTGGCGGCATCGGCAATTTAATCAATAGAATCCGTTCTGGTTATGTGGTTGACATGTTTGATTTTCGGCTTATTGGTTTCGCTATTTTTAATGTCGCAGATATTTTTATTACGATAGGTACCATTTTGTTAATTCTAAGTGTTCTTATTTTTGAAAAAGACTTATTAAAATAAGAGTTTCATCCAAACATGGTTTGATATATTTTATCATATTTTCTTTTCAAATTGTTATAAGCTATACTGCATTTTTCTGCATCGGCAAAAATACCAAACACGCTGGAGCCGCTTCCGCTCATTAACGCAGCAATGGCTTCATGTTTTAAAAGTTCATTTTTTATAGTGCAAATATCTTCTTTCTGCCCGATAAATTTTTCAAATGTGTTATGGGTATGCTCTCTTATGATGCCGTAATTCTTTCGAACATATGCTTCATACAACTGATCCGCATCGCAATGCACATAAAGTTGTTTTGGATCTAGCGCTTCATAGGCTTCTTTTGTAGGAATCCCAAACGAGGGCTTTATAATGATCACATAATAATCACTGAGTCCCTTTTTTTGTGTGATATGTTCCCCGATTCCGGCAATTAGCGATGTCGCGCTTCCAAAGAAGAACGGAACATCACAGCCTACTTGAATACCTATTTTTACTTTTTCTTCGTATGTCAGGTTCGTGTTATAAAGCTTGTCCAACGCATTGATTACGGTAGCCGCATTGCTGCTGCTTCCGCCTAAGCCTGCCATATGGGGAATATGTTTTATAATCAGTATATCGGCTCCGCCACTGACACTCGTATAGTCAAAATAATATTTTGCCGCAAGCAGCGCCGTATTCGTATCGAGTTCATTATTTAATTCATCAAGATTTGTGTGAACAGTCACTGTTTCTTGATTGTTTTTCACATGCACTTCGTCATAAAGCCGTACTCTCTGCATGAGAGATGATATTTGATGATAATCATTCGGCAATCTGCGGATCACATTTAAGCATAGGTTAATTTTAGCATATGATTTTAATTTTATTTCATTCATTCATTTTTACTTCCGTGTCGATTATAATATTTTCTCCCATATTTATAAAGCAAATTACGCTTTTTAGCTGTTTTACCTGCATAATTTCTTCATATGCTTTTTTATACATCTGCAGCTGAAGGGTATATGTTTTTATTTTTTCTTTTTTACTTTCATCATTGTAATAGCTATCCGTTTTATAATCCAGTATATACGTGTTCTCTTCATCGCTGAAGATGCAGTCGATGACTCCCTGTATATATAATTTTTCGTCGCTTTGTACATTTTCGTCAATTTCGTTTGCTTTGAGGGTGTAATAAAACTCAACTTCTCTTTGCACATCTTTTGCAGTAAGCAATTTTCTTCCTATATCGGATGCAAAAAATTTTGCCAGCATAGATATGTCAATACTTTCTTGCTCTTTCGCACTGATGATACCATCCTGTATGAGCTGTTGCACATAATTTGTTAAATATACCTCGCCGCACGATGCATTTTTCAATGCATCCAAAGACACCGACTGCAAGATATAATGCACGATGATTCCTCTGCGCAACGGTGATATGTTGTTTTCATCGATATTTTCAAAAGATACCGTCTTCTTTTTAGAAGAATACGCCTCTTGCTTGAGCTGGGTTACCGTTGTTTTTTGAGGAATCATTAAACTTTGCTCATATTTATAGCGCCAATTTAATTTTTCCTCTATCTTTTTGTCAAGCTCTTTTGCGTCCTTATTTTCAAGCAATTTTAAAATTTGTTTTTTTGTAAGGCTCTTTTTTGTTTTGATGCCGCTTACCACACTCGCCTGCACAGTAAGATTAAATATGTCTTTATTATAAGCACAATCTTTATGCATAATAGCATACATTATGAAATTAATAAATGAATTTAATTTTTTTGTCTCGAAACTGCTGACCTCTCTGCTCCACTGCTTCTTTCTGCTTTCCAGTTTGTCTTCATCGATGAGCGAAGTAATAATGAGTCGTTCTTCTGCCCGCGTGAGAGCCACATATAAAAGCCGCATCTGCTCAGCCATCATTTCATCATAAACGACGGCTTTGATGGCTGTTTTTGCAAAGCTGTCACACTTATAGCCAAGATTCATATCGTAGTAGGTGGCACCGACGCCTAAAGTTTTATGGTATATCATTTCCTTTTTGAGATCATCGGTATTGAATCGCTTTGATGTTCTGCCTAATATAACGATCGGGAACTCCAACCCCTTGCTTTTATGTATACTCATAATTTTAACCGCGTTGCCGCTTTGTTTTACTGATGTCCCCGCAAACTGGTCTGCCTGTGCTTGTTTTGTTTTTTCTATAAGGCGAATAAACCCGAACAACCCTGCCCCGCCGCTCTTTTCATATTTTTTTGCAAGGCTCAAAAGCAAGGTCAGATTATCTCTCCTGTAGTTTCCGTATTCCAGTAGAGACGCATATTCGTAATACCCTGTTTGTTGATAGATCAAATAAAGCAGATCATAAATACTCAGATATTTGCTCTTTTCTCTGTAAGTTTTAATGCTTTCATAAAAATGCACAAGTTTTTGGCTGAGAACATTATCGCAGGCAGACATATAGGCTTTTACCGCTTCATAAAAAAAGCCTTTTTGGTGTTCTTTTCTGATTTGAATCATTTCACTGAGTTTAAAATCAAAAAAAGGCGCTCTCATCAGAGCAATGAGCTCAATATCTAAATCATCATTATCGATAACAGAGAGAAAACTCATCATGAGATTCACTTCCATATTATCAAAATAATCTTTGCCCGTATCATAAAAAGCCGGGATATTGTTTTGCGCAAAGATATCTAAATAACAAGGTGCATCGACATTTGGGCTGGCGAGTAAAATGACGATATCCCCATAGGTGATGTCTCTGTTTGTACCAAGCTTTTTATCGTAGATTTGCGTATCCAAGAGCCGGGATATGACCTCTGCCGTGCTGTGCGCTTCCAGCTCCGCAGATTCGTATTCATCTATCTCATCATCGAAAATGTGATTGTTTTTTTCGATTTGATCGTCAGCTTCTTGATTTGCAGCATCCTTCGTAAATAAATAGATTTCGGTCTTTTCTCCAGCCGCGCTATCATCTCTTGCAAAGACAAGTTTCGCATCGGCATCATAATCGATATGCGCGGAATCTTTACTCATGATTTCGCTGAAAATGGCATTGACGCAGTTGATTACATTTTGACTGCTTCTAAAATTTTTATTTAAAATAATCAATTCATTTTCATTGTTTTCTTTGCGGTATTCTTCGTATTTTGTGTTAAAAATATCTGCTTCAGCCAAACGAAAACGATAAATGCTTTGCTTGACATCACCAACCATAAACAAATTATCATCTTTGCAGATTTTTTTGAGTAGTTCTTCCTGCAATATACTGATATCCTGATATTCGTCGATAAAAACATAATCATAATTGTTTTTTATTTCTTGGGAAATATCTTCTGATTGTAAGATTTTCAAGCATAAGTGCTCACAATCATTGAAAGTAATGACTTTTCTTTTATATTTCTTTTCGGTATACAATCGGTCAAACGCCTGCACTATAGTATAGAGCGCCTTTAAAATAGTATATATTTTCTGGTTCTCTTTTGTGGCTTTTTCTAAGTTGAAGCCACCGATTGCCGCACGCGTGTTCTTGACCAGTTCTTTTGCCGCATCTCTGGCTTCTTTGATTTTATCTTTGATTTCCCCGTTATAGCATTTGGGAATAACCAGTCTGCCTGTTGAATAAGTTTTTGACGCGGCGGCGAATGCGCCGAATCCTTCATGCAGGCTTGAAAGAAGACGATTGATCTGCTGCTCTTCTCCTGCAAGAATCGCGGCACTCTTTTCATCAATATGCGCTTCTGCCAGCTCCACAGCTTGATGCTGCATCCTCTTTGCCTGCAACAACTGCTCTGCATATGTGTTTTTTAAAACATCTGCCCACTTACTCTTATTTAGATCATCGCAGATGTTGTAATACTCGGCCTCGCTTTCGAACCAGCGGAGTCCTTCCGGTCTGCTCTGTGCATAGGCATACGCCTGCAGAATGATCTCTTTTAAGCTTTCTATGCCCGATGAGGTGGTATAAATATCACTGAGCTGCAAAAAATCACTCTGCGCTTTTTCATAAAATTGCTCCAAAATTTCTTGTAATGCTTCCGCACGCAATAAAACTTCATCCGCACCTTCGATAACAGAAAAATCACAGGGCACATTGACCGCATAAAAATAATTTCTGATAATTTTGATACAAAGCGAATGAAGTGTGCCGATATCCGCACCGCTTAAATAGGCTGTTTGTTCTCTTAAATGCCGGCTGTCGATACCGTCTTCATAAATAAGTTTAGAGAGCGCATCATATATTTTTTTATTCATTTGTGATGCCGCCGCATTGGTAAAAGTTGCCAGAAGCATTTTACGGATATCTTTGTTGTCTTTTGCAATGAGTTTAATGATGCGTTGTACCAGAACATAAGTTTTGCCGCTGCCTGCCGCTGCCGATACTAAAATATTCTTATTTTTTTCTTCGCCCGCATAAACCGCTTCTCTTTGCTCGGCGGTCATATGTTCTTGATTTTTAATCAAGACTTCCTCTATAAGAGACGACATAGTTTGGATGTCATTTTTTTTATTCATCGCTGCAACCTTTTATTTTTTCTATGATCGTTTTTTTGTTTACCTTGTCCATTTTTTTATAATAGTTCTTTTCAAAACAATTATCAAAATTACATACCTTTTTATAGGGACAATAGGTACATGAACTTTTATACGGATTGGGCGCAACTTTGCCCGATAAGATTTCTTTGGCAAATTTTTCTACGAGCACAGCGCTGTGTTTTAAGAGTAATTGCATCTCGTGCGGCGAAAAGACATGGGCACTCTCTTTCAGCCGGTTGTCGGCTCTATAAGAAATAGTGCTGCATGCTTTGGCTTTATCATCTTTTGCGTTTTGGTCGATTGCCATAATAATATCATCATCATTGACCGCAATTCCGAAATATCGCATTTCTTCGTTGATTTTGTCGGCTAATGCCTCACCGCTGCCCACTTCGTCGTTATATTTAACGATCGGACTTGCAAACTTATAATAAAACATACCGGCGGGCCTGCTTTCTTGCAGGCTGCCCAGACATGAGAGCATATACAAATTCAGTTGCAGCTCAAGGCCGTGATAAATTTTTGTATAGTCAAGATTGATGCTGCCTGTTTTATAATCAAAAATTCTGAAATAAGTGATGCCGTTTTGCTCAAATGTATCTACACGGTCGATTTTGCCTTCAACATTTACATCGATACCGTCTATGTTTGCTACAGGAATTGCCGGATAGCTTTTTCCTTCTCCAAACTCGATCTCGCTGCCTGCTATGGCGAACTCGGATGCATTGATATGCTCCACCATTTTACTGATTGTTTTCTTTGCGACATGTTTTGCTTTTGCGAACAATGCATTGTTTAATTTATCCGATTCAAACACGCCGCTTCTAAATTCCTGCTCATTTTTTTCTATGATTTCTTCTATGATTTCTTCTATTTCTTCACTGGTGATACTTTTTAAGTCAATGTGACTTTGCAGAACATGCTCTGTGAATTCTTCTCCGGTGATATGCATGAGATTGCCTATATCGAGTGCGTTGATTTCCCACAATTCGCGCTTTTGGGGCTTTAGTGTATATTGCATAAAATATTTAAACGGACAGTGGGCATATGTGCTCATATTGCTTGCGCTGATAATAAAAGGATTTGATTTTATGCCTCTGATATCTGTTTTCGAAAGCTGCTCCGTAGCATTATCAAACTGCAACGCTTTTTTTACGAGGTCAATTCTTTTTTCGTATTGTGCGTTTTTGCTGTACCAATGAAATAAGCCTATTACTTCTTGATCAGGCGCTTTTTTGTTTTGAATACTTTGCCTTAACCGTGTCATTAAGCTTTGATAAGTGCCTTCGAGCGTCGTAACAAAAAAAACTTCTTCGCCAATAGGCAGCGGGGCAACGCCGAACATCGCACAAATTTGCTGCGCAACGGCGCAAAGCTCAAGCGCCTGCGCATTTTCGTCTGAAAGCGGCGCCGTGAGAATTAAACTTTCTTTTGGTTTTGAAAGGATGCTATAGATATAGAACCTTTCTTTCGCGATGTGGCTTTTCAACTCTCCCGCAATGCTCAGTCCTTTCTCCGTGAGGATTTGTTTTTCTTTTTGGGTAAAAATTCCCTCTCCTGTTATCTTTTTGGGCATATTCCCTTCAGTTGCACCGATAATTATGGCAACTTTTATACTGGATATTCTGCTTCTTGCAAAGTCTCCGACCATAATGCAGTCGGATGCAATAGGCAACACCCCTGCATTTTCACTGCTGATCGATTGCCTGAAAACCTGGTAAAACTCTTCAAGGGTTGCGGGCTGGTCCTTTAGAAAATAATCAATAAATTCGACGCTTTCGTTTATGATACGAATAATTTGCTGCTCGATGGAGCTTTCCACAAACAACTCATTTTCTTCACAGAATGTGATGTTGTCATTGAGCCGGCTTATAATAGAATCACTGTCAATGATAGAATGAACGAATTCAGCTATTTGGTCATATGTTTTTAAAGATTTGCTTTTCTCATGCCAATCTTTTATCTGTCCGGCAAATTTTTCGCGTATATTATTGATTTCTTTAAGTTTATTTTTATCTTTTGCATCCGCTTTTTGAAATTCTTTAAAATACTGCTCTCTCTTGATACCGTATTTTAAGACATAGTTTTCAAAAAGATTGATTTCGTCATTACTGAGTGCGCTGAACCCTGTCTTTAAAAATTCAAACACATCTCTGTAATAAAAACTTCCATGCTGCAACATGCTCAGCAGCGAAAGAATCATTCTCACTAAGCAATTATGCTTAATATCATGCCGGTCATCTATAAAATAAGGTATCTTTACCTCATCAAATGCCTTTTGCACATGGGGTATGTAGCCTTCCAAATCATTTGTAAAGACTGCTATGTCCTTATAACGCAGATTCTTCGTTTGCATAAGAGATAATATTTTCTGTGCCGTGTAAGCTGCTTCCTGCTGCATGTCGTTGAATAAATAAACTTGCGGGAGCTCTTCGTCGTTATGGGAAGTGAATTTTTTGAAATGATATTTAAAAATATTCTCTTCTATATGTAAAACAGTCTTTGAGGTATTCTTTTTTTCATGAAAATGCATGCTGTTTATTTTAATGAGATCATCCTCGGCGATTCGGATAATATCTTTTTTGAATTTTTCTGTAATTGAGAAAACATCTCTATCCTCTTCTTCTTCGTATCGAATCGCTACCGTCGCGCTTGCTGCCTGAGAAAGAATATGCTTCAGCATTGCAAGCCGCTGTTTATCGAGCGTGTAGAAACCGTCGATATAGACATGCACATCTTTAAAAGTGTTTTCCTTGATGATTTCCCTGCTCGCCTGCTGTATCAAATCTTCTGCATCGTAAAACCCGGTATTGATGTAGTTTTCGTATGCATCGTAAATACATTCAATTTCCCGTATTTTTTTATTCAGTAATTCACCTTCGCCAAGAGACGTCAGCTGACTTGGCTTTATTTGATTTTTCTTAAGTTCACTGATACATCCCAGCATCATGTCTCCGAGTCCGTCATGCATCCAGCTTTTTGAATAGATCGTAAGCTTTGGTGATACGTCAATTAATATTTTCTTTAAGACAATTAAAGCCGCTTTTTTGCTCAGAGGTTGTTTTTGCATTTTGGACGCTTTACTGAGCAGCTGGTGTGCAAGGCGTGAAAAACTGAGCACGTGAACACCCATCATACCCGGTGTGTCCAAAATATCGATAATTTCTTTTTCCGCTTGAAAACTATATTGCTCGGGAATGAGCAAATAGACTGTTTTCTTTTCTTTGATGTCATTGGCTATTTGCTCGTATATGTATCTGCTTTTACCCGTTCCCTGCCTGCCCGTAATTAAATTCAACATAACAGCCTCATTTATTTGCTAATAAATTCATATAAATGATAATAACACAAAACATCTTTTTCTTGTAAATTTTCACAAATATTTCACATACCACTTCAGGGTTATTTTAGCTCCAGGCCTTTTAAGAAGATTTTTATTTCATTTTGACCGATCTGCTTTTTTGTAATTTTTATATCTGCTTTATCCTTTATCTCATCGGATTCTTTTTCGACGATTTTGCCGTTTTCGTAAACGAGTGTCACAAAACGGATGCTGTCATTGTTTTCGGGTGTAAACGTCTTAAGCGGCACAATTGATTTATTTTTATTTTTTTCGATCGCAATGGCTTCTTTTATTTTAAGAATGCCATTGCTTTTCTCAAGCGTTAGCTCGCAGTATTGCCCGTCAATAATAGCCGTTGTATACAGCAGGGCATCACTGTCCGTTTTTTTATAGACGGTAATAGGCACCGAATCGACTAAATACATCTGCATATTGTTTTCTGCTGTATTTTGGTCATATGCCGCATTTTCGCAAACATAGTGAATACACATCTGTCCGCCTATTTCACTGCCTATCAGGCAGCTGCCGGCAAGTAATGATTTTATGTTTGTTATATTGCTTTTGTTTATTTCTGTATCCCGCGAAGTTACAGAAACATTTTTATAGAGCAGATCGATATACTCTTTTAATAATTTTGAATACTCCTCTGAAAATCCTATTAAATCATAGATTTTGAATTCCAACGCAGCGTTTTGGATATTACTGTACGGAAAATATAAGGAGACACCACTAAGTTCTTCTTTATTATTTGCGGTCTCTGCTTTATAGACTATAAGCTTGTTTAATTGAGCACTTAAATCAGAATTGGTTGTATTCTTTATGAATTCTTTGATATCTACCATATTCGCTTGTTCGGCCGAACTCACCAGTCTGCCTGCCGCGCCGCTTTCATAGGCCGCATTGATAAAATCATCAAAATGGGTACTTACATCTACCGAGCCGATTGATTTGTCGAATTCATTAACGACATCTGTCACATATGATAAGTCAAGCACGCAGAGAGCGCTCTCGACCGCATTTGCTTTATTGGCCTGACTAATATATGAATCAATGAGTATTTTTCCGAAATAGTCACCGTCTTTATTGGGATTTTGCTTCATATTTTTTATGAATACATCATAGGCATACCCCATTTCGGAGAGCAATCCTTCGCTTGCCGCCATATACTTGCAATAAGGTGAAAGAATATAGGCTGTTTCTATATTCGACATTAGGCATGCGTCGAATGCCACAAGATCAATTGTTTGATTTGTTTGATTTGCTGTCATCTCAAAAGCATCTTTTAATTCTTTTAAAATCAGAGTGTCTCCCGGAGTGTTTTCATCAAGTCCGAATCCTGCAATTGCCCCGCCTCCGTGATTCCATAAAATAACGGCGTATTTTTCAGCCGGATAATTTTCAATGCCCCAGATTAAAAATTCAGACAGCGTATCCGCTCTGGCCATATTTTGCAAATCCTGACTGTATACTTCATCCATACCAAACTTTTTGACATACCATCGCTGGCTTTTATCTTCATCCACATAATAATTATGCCAATACTTGCTCCCGCCTGTCTCCACAACGACATTGACATTATCAGCACTTCCGCCATAGAGCATTTCCCGCAGATCATTTGTCGCAGCCGCAGACGTCATCTCTAGATTTGAGCCGTTCATGTACACAAGCACAGTCCAGGCTTTTTTGATTTCCTCATCATTGACTGATGTTTTGTTTGGCTGCATACATCCTGCAAAAGCCAGTATGAAAATGATAAAAATTCCAATCGTTAATTTCTTCTTCATATGAATATTTTTTACAAAATAAATAAATATATCGTATAATATTTAAAGTTTCAGATGCAATTTTTAGTAAAACCATATTTTAAGCATATGTTGATATTATCCATTTGCATCCCCAAAGGAGTAAACGATTGGCTTATAATGATAAAGTTTTAGAAATTCTGGCCCCTGCAGGTAGTTTTAATGCACTTAAAGCCGCCGTGCTTTCCGGTGCGGACGCGGTATATTTTGGCGCAAAAGCATTAAACGCAAGACGCAATGCCGCTAATTTTACGGATGAAGAAATCAGGCAAGCCGTCGATTTTTGCCATTTCTATGATGTGAAGGCTTACCTTACATTAAATACGCTGATGTTTGATAGAGAAATTCAAATGGTGATCGATGAAATCATCCATGCCTGTAAAGCAGGATTTGATGCGATTATTGTGCAGGATTTGGGTGTCGTCAGCCTAATCAGGCAAATATGCCCCGAAATTGCCATTCATGCATCCACTCAAATGAGCGTCCATAATCTTGCCGATGCGAATGCGCTCCATGAAATGGCCATATCAAGAGTAGTGCTTGCACGTGAGCTGAGCAAGCAAGAAATTATCAACATCATCAATCATTCAAAAGTCGAGACAGAAATTTTTGTGCACGGGGCTTTATGCTACAGCGTCTCCGGCCAATGCTATTTCAGCGCATTTCTTGGGGAGCGCAGCGGAAACCGCGGCCTCTGCGCGCAAGTGTGCCGGCTGCCTTTTGGCGTAAAGGATGCAAATCGTCATAACTTATCTTTAAAAGATTTGTCACTTATAGAGTATGTCGATGAATTGAAAAACCTCGGTGTGCACAGTATAAAAATTGAAGGGCGCATGAAAAGCGCAGAATATGTACGCACAACTGTGATGCAATTTAAAAAAGCCTTTCATCATGAAAGATATGATATGCAAATTTTAAAGGACAGCTTTTCTCGAAGCGGTTTTACGCAAGGTTATTTTCTTTCACAAATTGATAAAGATATGTTTGGCATACGGGATCAACAGGATATTTTAAAAAGCAAACAGGTTTCAATCAACAATACAGATGATTTATCTTCTTTGCGTAAGATTGAAATACAAATGATTTATCATATATCAGAAAAAAAAGCAACACTTGAAATAAAAGACGATTTTGGTCATATATTTATATCTAAAGCGCCGCCTGCTGAGCCTTCTATCACAAAATTCTTAAGTCCCGAAGATATTGTTAAAAGCTTGTCCAAGCTAAAGGATACTCCATTTTTTCTTAGAAATATTGACGGTTATCTGCAAGACAGCTGCCATCTTCCGCTCTCTGCTTTAAACAAGCTCAGAAGAACAGCAGTGAATGGACTTATCGAGAAACGGCAATATCGTAAACCATATATTTATCATATGCCCAATAAATTCAGAGCTTGCACAACGGAAGCCACCTCTCTAAGACAGACATTTATTGCTTCTTTTAAAGAGATATCGCAAATAAGCGAAAGAGTTTTAGCGTATTTGGATTACGCGTCGATTGATTTATTTGCTCTATGCAAGCTCGATAAATACTTGCTTGCCAAGTATCATGAAAAATTTGTTGCAGAATTGCCAAGGGTCTATTTTGAAGATGAACAGCTTCTCAAAGATCAACTACAGAAATTAAAACAATACGGTATTCATTATGCAAAGGCTCATTCCGTTGGGCGGCTTCGACTGGCAAAGGAACTCGGCTATGATGTTATGGGCGGTTTTGGACTTAATATTGCAAACAGCCTTTCTGCGCAAATGCTCTCGCGGTTTAAACCGATCTATATTACGCTTTCTGCAGAACTAACGATAAGGCAAATAAACGAGTTAAAGGCCCCTGTTGATACTGCCGCAATTATATACGGTCATTTCCCATTAATGATCACGCGTGTCTGCCCCATAAAGTATGAAATAGGATGTGCTTCATGTAAAAAGGCTTATCCGTCAATAATCACCGACCGAAAAGGAAAAAAATTCACTGTGATGTGCAGTCATGGCACTTCTGAAATATTGAATTGTATTCCAATCTATCTGGCAGATAAATTGCATGATTTCAACACAATAAAGTATATGGAACTGCTTTTTACAACTGAAAACGAAGAGATGTGCTTCGAAATCCTGACCAAATACAAACAAAACCTGCCATCAGACCAGGCATACACAAGGGGAATCTATTACAGAAAATTATTATAGACATTGAATAATTTATGTATGATGCTGCTAATCTTTATATCAATAATGGCAAATAAAAAAAGACAATTTCTATGAATTGTCTTTTTATGCTTTATTTTTTAATGATTATATTGAATCATATTACTGATTTCTACCGCTCTCTCGCTCGGATCGTACGAATCAACGCTGTAAATCAATTCATGGAGCATGATGATATTATCTTTTAGTGTATTTGGTTTCAGATAATAAACTCCATTGTAATATCTGTCTATTCCGTAATTATCAAACGGAACTCTGAAATCTTCTAAAACAAATGTATCTTTATGCCGCAGATAAGACCATCCCATTTTAAACATCAAATTCGTATCGATGTTTGTTTTTGTGAGCGGAGCTACTTGTTTTGTAAGAGTGAGGAGCATTTTAATATTCAGATTATTTTTAATTTTATCAATAATTTTCCCGAGCACGATCCGCTGTCTTGACGTCCTCTCCCAATCTGAATTTCCCACTTTTCTGATTCTGCTGTATGCAAGCGCCTGCCTGCCATCGAGGAGCTGCTCTCCCCCTTTTTTCAAATAATTTAATTCCCCGCCGAGCAGTTTGTATTGTTCTTTTATAACTTTATTAATATAGGGCACTTCGATATCTTTTACCTCGACCGTAATGCCGCCGATGGCATCCACCAACTGCTCCATCGTACTGAAATCAACAGTAACATAATACTTGATATTTAAATCAAAATTTGTATTTAACGTTTTTAATAGCAGCTCTTCTCCGCCGTATGCATAAGAAGCATTGATTTTATCATATGTGTTTCTTTCGGGGATATAGACCAGAAGATCACGCATAATCGATGTCAGCATTGTCCTGCCCGTTTGCATATCATAAGATAAAATTACAATGGTATCCGAACGCGATACAGGTTCATCCGGCCTTTTATCTACGCCGATAAGCGCAATATTGATGACATCTTCGCTAAAACTGACTTCGTTTGAAACGCTTAAATTCTCGTTGCTTGTGCTAAAAGTCTCCTGCGTAATATCTTTGAGTCCCAGCGGATCAAAATAAATAAAGGCGGCCGCCAGTAATCCTGCCAAGATTATAATCATTATGATCATCTTTAATAAAAATTTCAAAAAAGACTTTTTCTTTTTTTTCTTTTGTCTTGCCACAAAGTAACCTCTATTTTTTAATTTACTTTTATTTTATCTTCCTTCATTAAAGAAAGGATTATACCCAATACCGTATGCTTTCTTTATTCTTATCACAATAATCGGACAACCAGCAGCATGATCAAAAAACGCAATGCTACAAATTGCCCGGGAAATATGTCGATTTTTCTGATTTAGTTTTTTATCTTAAGCATTTTCTTACCGCATGCATAATATCTTTTCTATACTTTTCAATATCTGCATCAATGCTCAATCCTAATTTTGGCATTTGTACAAAACTTACCAGGTCTGCATTCAAGTCTTGTATGTAAAACTCCAGTACATTCAAAAATGCATCATATTGGTTTTTATACTCTCCGGCGCCCGGGGATAAAATCACCATTTTTTTACGAACGCCGTTTCTTTGCTTGATCCTATTGCTGAAATGAAGTGCGACAGAGCGATCGATAACTGTTTTCAATACCGAGGAAACACAATTATAATAAACAGGCGCGCCGAGTACAATGATATCTGCTTTTATGTATGCCTCAACCAGTATTTGCATATCATCTTTGATCATACACGATCCTTCCGTTTGACGGCAAAACCAACAGCCTCTGCAATAGCCTATATCCAAATCGATTAAATCTATTCTATCAACCGCCACATCTTGTTCAAAGCCTTCTAAAAATATATCAATCGCGCGTTTTGTACATCCCTTTTTTCTGTGACTGCCGTTTAATGCTAAAATATTCATTTTTGTTTTATCTCCTTATCTTTAAAGCTCATCTTTATAACGACTTTTAAGAAGCTTAATTTCCTGTGTGTAACCACTGATATCATTTGGTGTTTCCAAAATCATCGGCAGATGCCGAATAGGTTTATAATTAATAAATTTTACGATATTATCTATGCCTATCGTACCCTCTCCTAATTTTGCATGCCTGTCTTTTTTAGAATTGAATGGATTCATGCTATCATTGATATGTGCGGCTTTAAGGTAATCAATACCGATTATTTTATCAAATTTCTCAAAAACGCCTTCAAGATCATTTACTATATCGTATCCTGCGCTATACATATGGCATGTGTCGACACAAACACCAATATACTCCTTATGATGTATTTTATCAATAACTTCTTTTAATTCTTCAAACGTTGAGCCTACTTCACTGCCCTTGCCAGACATACCCTCAAGTAAAATGATATTTTCAACACCCTCATCGATGGCTTCGTTAATGGTATTTGCTATGAGCTCTTCTGCTTCCGACAATGAAAGCTCTTTTTTGCTGCCTGGATGAAACACATAGTAACTCGGAGGCATTTTTTTGAGCCTTTGCATATCAGCCTTAAAAATCATATTTGCAAATTCCCGCACTCTTGCCTCGACAGAGCATAGATTAAGCGTATATGGCGCATGTGCTACCAAAGTTGCAAAGTTATTTTCTTCTAATAGAGCCTTGGCCGTCGACATATCTTTCTCGTCTATTTCTTTTGCGGCACCGCCCCGTGGATTCCTTGTGAAAAACTGAAATGTGTTTGCTCCCATTTCGCGGGATACTTTTGCGGCTTTATAAAAACCCTCGGATATGGATATATGTGCACCTAACTTTATCATAACAATCTTTCTCCTTTGTCTAATAATATCATAAAATGTGTTTCCATTACAGATTTTATATGCTATTGTATAATTAAATATATTTTTCGCGAGGACTATCATGTCTGTACAATTCAAAAATGATTGGCAAAATTATCTTAAAGATGAATTTAATAAGGATTATTATATCAGCTTAAGAAAATTTTTAGTTGCCGAATATAAAACACAATGCATATATCCCGATATGTATGATATTTTTAATTCACTGCACTACACTTCTTTCGCAGATACAAAAGCGGTGATTATCGGGCAGGATCCCTATCACGAACCGGGTCAGGCCCACGGATTGTGTTTTTCTGTAAAGCCCGGCACCGACATCCCCCTTCCCTAAAAAATATTTATAAGGAATTGCAAGATGATATCGGCTGCTATATTCCAAACAACGGTTATTTGGTTCCCTGGGCAAAACAAGGCGTGCTCATGCTGAACGCTGTTTTGACGGTACGGGCGCATGCGGCCACTTCCCACAGAGGAAAAGGCTGGGAGCAGTTTACAGATAACATTATTGCTTTGCTCAATCAATCCGATCATCCGGTCGTATTTATCTTATGGGGTGCTTACGCACAATCCAAATCACCTTTTATTACAAACCCCGCACATCTGATTATAAAATCTCCGCATCCAAGCCCTCTTTCTGCCAACCGCGGTTTCTTTGGCAGCAAACCTTTTTCAAAAACAAATGCGTTTTTGCTCGCAAATGAAAGAAAGCCTATTAATTGGCAAATACCCAATATATAATTCGCCCTATCTACTGTTTGACTAAATTCCTGATCCACTTTTTGGAGCGATATCTTGGCACAAGCAAAAACAATTTTAGTATATGTTCAATATTAATGAGGGCGATGATCCAATAGACTGGTAATTTGAGCCATAACGCGGCAGCAAAAGAAACCGGGACAACGTATGCCCAAATAGAGAATATTTCAAGAATCATACAGAATTTTGTGTCTCCACCGCTTCTGAGGATTCCCACAACAAATAAATAGTCGCACATCGAAAGCGGCATCGCACAAGCCATAATAAGAAGAATATTTGTCAACATCATCCTTGTTTGAACGTGCAGATCAAACAAACTGATGATCGGTTTTCTTGTCAGAATCAAAATAGTTCCAAGAACAAACCCCATTATGATAATGATAAAAATAAATTTTTTTGAATATTTTTCCGTAAGTTCATAGCGTTCTTTTCCGATTTCGTTTCCGAGCATAATAGCGCATGCATTTCCTATCCCAAAAAACAACGCTTCAAAAATACCGTTGATGCTATATGCGATTTGCACTGCCGCAACGGCATTTGCGCCGAGACGTCCATAAGCAATATAAGTCACTGTCATCCCAAGCGACCAAATTATTTCATTGACAAGTACAGGCAAGGCAATTTTAAATTTTTCTTTCAGCATTGAATAATTCCATAAAAAAAGATCGGACAATTTCAATTGCAGCGGATTTTTTTTGTAAGCAAATAAATACCAGCCATAAAACAAAAACTCCGCTATTCTTGCAAAAAGTGTGGCGAAAGCCGCACCGCGCACCCCCATTGCGTCAGATCCCAGATGTCCAAAAATGAAGATCCAATTTAAAATTGTGTTTAACAAAACAGATAATATATTGATTGCCAGCGGAATGCACACGATACCTAGTGATCTTAACGTAAAGGAAATAGAGAAAGAAGAAGCCATAAAGAAATAACTGAATACGGCAATACGCAAATAGCTTTGCCCGAGCTGTATTACATTATTATCTTTTATGAACCATGATATGATTACATTTGGATATAAACTTATAACCAAAATAAAAAAAACTGCTACACACACCCCTAAAAACCACTGCATTCCAAGCATTTTCTTCACATTCACAGTATCGTTGCTTCCCCAATACTGCGCGGTAAAGATACTCATGCCGCTGTATATACCAAATGTCACTAGAGTGAAGAAAAAATAAATCCTGTTGCAAATACCTACTGCAGCAATGGCTTCTTCCCCGAGCGAGCCAATCATGATAGTATCGATTGTGTTTAATGAAATTGCAATCAAATGCTGTAGCGCAATGGGTATTGCAAGCGAAAGCATAAGAGAATAAAATATTTTCTTATTGTAAGTTTGTATGGATTGCATGGTCTCTCCGATATGTATTTTTGCTGCTATTATATGTAAGTCTTGCCGGTATGGCAAGACTTTTCATGTCTGTAGAATTTTTAAGGTTACGAATCGCAGTTTTCCATATTGCTGTATTTCTTAGAATTACTTTGGGAATTATTTTGTGAGCTGCTTTGAGAATTATTTTGCGTGTTTTTTGTGTTTTTTACGCTTTCCATATTCTTTTTATTGCTCATTCTATTTTGATTTTGATTATTTTTTGCCATTATTCTTCACCTCGCTACTATTATTAAAAAAATAATCAAAATTATTCTTACCATATTTTTCTATTTATGATATTTTTCATTTCTGAGAATTTTAAATCCGCGATAAATCTGCTCCAATAAAAAAACTCGAAACATTTGATGCGGAAAAGTCATATCCGAAAATGACAAAAGCAAATCCGCTTGCTTTTGTACTTCTTCAGCCACACCATCTGAGCCGCCTATTATAAATGTCAAAGAATCATTTGATTCTAATTTTTCATTCAAAAAACCGGCAAAAGCTGTGCTGCTGTATTTTTTGCCATATAGATCACATAAAACAACATATGACTTTATATCCAGTTTCTTTAAAATAAGTCCGCTTTCGCGCGCTGTGTCGGATTCTTTGATTTCTGTAATATTCAAATCGCAGTATCTTTGAATTCTTTTGCCGTATTCCGCACCGGCTTCTCTCCAGTAGCGCTCTCTTAAATTGCCTACGCATATTATATTTATTGTTTTCATAAACATTTTTCCTTTTAAAAATTATTAAAGCATGATTTTTTCTACTTGTAAATCATCATTTCATGTTTCACGTGAAACAACTCAATACTTTTAATTATATTTAAAAAATTTTTTCGAACTAAAAAACTCTTTTTTATTGCGTATTTACTATGATTTTATGTTGTTTCACGTGAAACATGAAAAACAAAGTATTTATTTTTCGCCATTTCGGTGTTAAAATAAAAGCCGAAAAACCTGCTCGGGGAGGAAAATATGGCAAAGGTTTATTGCGTTTTTAATCAAAAAGGCGGCGTTGGGAAAACAGCGACAACGACAAATTTAGGTGCCGCTCTGGCAAGATTAGGTCTTCGTGTATTGGTGGTAGACGCCGATTCACAAGGCAACCTAACAAGCGGTTTAAATATGAAAGTCGAAAAAGGCGGTAAAACCCTTTATGATGTAATTTGCGGAAATATGGATATCCAAAAGGCGATCATGCCTTCACGGTATTCTAACTTGATGCTGATCCCCGCAAATTCAACGCTTGCAGGCTGCGAGGTGGAGCTTGTCAGTGTGCCGAAACGAGAATTGATACTCAAACAAGCTTTGTCGAATATCCTGGATAAATTCGATTACGTTTTAATCGATTGTCCTCCTTCTCTCGGATTGATTTCAATTAACGCGCTGGCGGCATCCGACGGCATTATAGTGCCGATTCAATGTGAATATTATGCGCTTGAGGGCGTCAGCAATTTAATCAATACGATTAATCTTGTAAAAAGAGGGCTTAATCCAACACTTGATATCGTCGGTATTGTGCTCACTATGTATGACGGCCGTACAAATTTATCGGTGCAGGTGGCCGCTGAGGTAAAAAGATATTTCAGAGAAAAAGTGTTCAACACTATTATCCCCAGAAATGTTAAAATTGCGGAATCCCCCAGTTTCGGTAAGCCGGTCATTTATTATGACGAATCGTCGACCGGCGCAAAGGCGTACACTCTTCTGGCTTCTGAATTAATAGAGAAAGGGAAAAACCAATGAAAAAGAACTCTGTTGCTTTAGGAAAAGGATTAGACGCCCTAATACCCATTTACTCTAATGAAACGTCGCCCGCAAACGAGCAAGGCCAGCCCACAGAAATAGCAATTAATAAGCTTTGCGCGAATACGGCGCAACCCAGAAAATATTTCAACGATGAAAAAATCAGCGAGCTGAGCGAATCGATTAAAACACATGGCGTTTTACAGCCTCTTATTGTTGTTCCTGTCGAAGATGGAAAATATAAAATCGTGGCAGGTGAACGCAGATGGCGCGCAGCTAAAAGAGCAGGCCTTGAGACTATTCCCGTATTGATCAAGAATTATAACGAACAGGAAATACTTGCCATTTCCCTTGTCGAAAACTTGCAGAGACAAGATCTGCATGATATAGAAAAAGCAATTACTTATCAAACATTAATAGAAGAGTTTTCGTTAACACATGACGCGCTTGCGGCGATGCTTGGCATCAGCCGGGCAGCTGTTTCGAATACCTTGAGACTTCTTTCATTAACAAAAGAAGAACAAGATGCTTTAATAGAAGATAAAATATCTTCCGGACATGCGCGTGCACTGCTATCGCTTCCGGAAGGCAAAATGCGCGAACATGCGTTAAGCGCAATTATTAAAAATAATCTATCGGTAAGAGAAACAGAAAAACTCGTTAAAAATATCATCAAACCAAAGCCCGCCAAGCCGCAGTTTAAAGATGTTAACCTCATGCAGCTCGAAACCGAGCTAACGGAAATTCTCGGCAGCAAAGTTTTAATCAATGAATTTAATGGCAAAGGCAAGATTATTATTGAATATTACGATAAAAATGACAGAGATAGGATTATAGAAGAACTATCACATATATTGGACGAAGAAACGTGAGGTATATCAACATGACAAAAAAGAAAAATCCATCTGTATTTGCCTGCGCACTTGCAGCAAACATTATATATTACATAATATGCGTTCTGCTTTATAAAATCAACAACGACAGCCAGATTGCAAACAGTATATTTTTTGCATTGTCTGTTATTGTTTGGTTTGGCATTGGATTCTTTTATTCTAAAAAGACTGCGGACTTTACATTTTCTAAAGGCGTAAAACTCGTTCTGCTCGGCTTTCTGCCCGTTATTATCTTTATGCTTGCATACACAGGGCTGTTAAATATGAACTATTCCAATCAAACATACAATTGGACATTATTTTACAACATTGGTGCCCCGCTGCTGTTTTGGATAAAGCCTGCCGTCTTTTTGATTAATTTCTTTGACGTAGAATTTTATATTTTTGCATATGTATATATTGGCGTTTTATTTATCGCTTCAATTGCGGGAGCATGTATTCCGCAAATTTTATTGCATGCAAAAAATAAAAAGAAAAACGAACAAGATATCCCTGTATTCCAAGATGCGGCATCCCAGGATATGCAGGCTTTAGACGAAGCGGCGATTGCTGTTGCCGATGATGCCGAAGTTGATGCGATTATGGAAATTGAATTCCAAAAACCCTTTGACGAAATTGAAGATATAGACGCCGAAGAAGATGGCGCACAAGCTCCAAATAAATCAAAACAAATTGGTTCTTCAGACCTTGAGGCAGATTATGACACTATTTTGAATCAAATAAATTTTGACAATCTCCAAACCGGTTATAGCTCTTTAACAAAAGAAGAAAATTCTCCGTCATCAGTGAACGAAGAAGAACAATCCAACGAAAAAGAAGAAGATCATCAATAATAGATGATAGAAAGGAATACTTTATGATATTCAATAGCATTGATATAGGTATTGTAATTATTCTGGCGATTTTTGGAATTATCGGCTTTCGCCGAGGCCTGGTTAAAAGCATTATCTCCTTAACCAGCATTATTGTCGGATTTATAGCGGCAAAGCTCTTTTATTTGCGGCTTGCAGACTATATTGCTTCAGCTACAAATATAGATGCTAGAATCAATTCTTTTATTTACGATAAATTAATGGCTTCTTTCCCGAATGGTCAGGTATCGCTGACGGCTTCCGATACGAGCAGTTCTCTGCAGTGGATCCTAACAAAACTATTCCATTCACAGACGATTGTCAATGACACTGTCAGCACAATTTCTTCTCAGATCACAGTCATTGTTTTAAATATCTTGGCATTTGTTGCATTATTTATTGTAACAATTATCATAATAAAAATAGTGGGTGTGCTTTTGAACAAAATTTCCAAACTTCCGGTTTTGAGCTTTGTAAATAAGCTTGGAGGCAGCATTATAGGAATTATCAAAGGCGGCTTGCTGTGCATACTGCTTGTGAGTGTTGTGTCTTCCCTGACAATCTTTACAAACAATCCCACGATCGTAGACTTGTTGAGCAATTCCGTCTTATGTAAGTATTTTGACATCAGCAACTGGTTGTTTTAAGGAGGAAAGCTATGCTGCCCGCAAATTTTAATGTCGGTGATGTGGTACAAACCAAGAAAAAACATCCTTGCGGCTGCGATCAATGGGAAATCATCCGCACAGGTGTTGACATGAAGATAAAATGTCTGCAATGCGGCCGTATCATTATGCTACCCAGACTTGAGTTCAGAAAAAAAGTAAAGCAACTCGTAAAATCAAACAGCCAGAACAAGAAGGATTTATAAATATCAAAACATGCAGAAAGCAATATATGAATGAAAATATACCTGTTAAAGAACAAAAAAAACATTTAATAAAAATAATAAATAAATTATCACGTTTAGTAATATTTTATGAACTCGCACTTGTTCTTAGCGCAATTATAGCTGTACTATATTATATTTACGCATATTCTTTTACTTCTCTTACCAATGAACTTTTACTGCTTGCCACAAACGGCTGGGTTTATCTTCTCGGTGTCGGTATTGGAATGATTTATATCTTTCATTATTACAAAACAACTTCATTCAAGCACAAAATCATAACAATAAAAACCAAAATGTCTGTGTCCAGATTGCTTTTATTTATCGCTTGTTTTTTGGCGTTGCAGTTTGTTTATCAGTTTTTTATTAATCTCATAGAAAACTTGCTCAATGCCGCCGGCTACAGCATTATCGGCAATCTTGAAGAAATCACCACGGCAAATACTTCGGTATCCATGTTTTTATATGTAGCCGTCGTCGGCCCGATCGTTGAGGAATTTATATTCAGAGGCATCGTACTTCGTCAATTGGAACCTTATGGGAAAATGTTTGCAATCATTTTTTCCAGTATTCTTTTCGGCTTGCTGCATGCCAACTTTTATCAAGGGGTTTTGGCTGCACTGACGGGATTACTCCTTGGTTATATAGCCCTTGAATACTCTATCGTCTACTCAATTGCTTTGCATATTATCAATAATATGTTATTTGGCGAACTTCTCGGCAGACTTGATAGCCCTATAATTACCTGGGCTCTGCTCGCTCTTTTTGCTATATGCTTGCTCCTTGCAATCATTTTTACAGCTTTGAATCTACAAAAAATCAAACAATATATTCAAAAGAACCGTACGTTGAAATCCACTTACAAGATTGCTTTCTCAAGTCTGTTTTTTATCCTTTTTGCGCTGTTGAATATTGCTCTTTCATTTATAAGTATCAGCAAATTATAAAAAACAGATCATTTAATTTCATTAAATTAAAATATTTTATTGCGTTTTATAAATAATTTGATATAATATATGTTCGAATCCTTGCTCTGCAAGCTGATGCAGGGCCATTAGTCCATAAGGAGGTGAGCTGATGAAAGCTTATGAAACAATCTTTATCATGACCCCAAACTCTGAAGAAGCCAGAATTAAAGAGTATATCGCAAGAATCTCTGAAATCATAACACAGGGCGGCGGAGCAATTGAAGAAGTCAACGAATGGGGCAAAAAACGTTTAGCTTATGAAATAGCTAAAAAGTATAAAGAAGGTTATTATGTATTTATCACTTTTTCGGCAAATGCAGAAATTCTACAAGAGCTGACACGTGTATATGGAATAACCGAAGATGTTATCAGGCACATTATTGTTGAAAAAGTAAGTTAAGGAAAGTGCAGGATACGACCATGTTAAATAAAGTTATCTTAATCGGAAGATTAACAAGAGACCCTGAAGTGCGTTACACCAATGCAAATACACCTGTTGCAAGTTTTACTTTAGCTGTCAACAGAAATTTTAAAAACAAAGACGGTAATTATGATGCAGATTTCATTAATATTGTTGCGTGGCGCAAGCTTGCGGAACTTTGTTCAAACAGTCTTCATAAAGGCAGTCTCATTGCTGTAACGGGCAGAATTCAAACAAGTTCATTTGACGGCAAAGACGGTGTACGACGTTATACAACTGATGTTCTCGCCGACGAGATCGCTTTCCTTGAGAAAAAAAGTGCCCGTCCATATGATAACAGCAGGGATGACGAAAGTAATACATTATATGAAAAGCAAGATAATTCATACGGTATCCCCGTTGACGGATTTAATCCCATCGATGACGATGATTTACCGTTCTAGAAAAACACTTTAGAGAGGAGATGTCTATCATGGCAAGACCGCCATATAAAAGAAAGAAAAAAGTATGCGAATTTTGCGAAGGCAAAATCGAACACATAGACTACAAACAAACCGATGTACTGAAAAGATATATTTCTGAAAGAGGAAAAATTCTTCCCCGCAGAGTAAAAGGCACATGTGCAAAACATCAAAGACAGCTTACGTCGGCTATCAAAATCGCAAGAAATATTGCATTGCTTCCATTTACAAACGACTGATAAATAAAAAGCATAAAGCTGTATCTCATGATACAGCTTTTTTATTTTGCATCTTTGATAATGGCATACATTGCCAGATCGGCACGTGAACCGTCTTTTCTGTAAATGCCGTTCCTTTTATTGCCTTCAAAAGTCATATTGCATTTTTTCATCACTTTTCCGGATGCGCCGTTTAAAATATCATGCAAAGCCTCGATACGGCTATAGCCTACCTCATAAAGCAAATACTCGAGTATGCTTCCAAGCACTTCTGTCATAATACCGCAATTCCAATACTTTCTTCCGATGCAGTATCCTATTTCGCATGTCAAAAGGCTATCTTCCTGCGACACGACACCGATCGAGCCGATCGGTTGCCTTATAGTTTTCAAAACGATTGCCCAATTATAATAGGATTGTTTGCCGTACTCGCCAAGCCACTGTTCTAAAATGATCCTGGTGTGTGCCACGTCTGGATGAGTATCCCATATCAGATATTTTGTGACATTTTCATCACCGGCCCAGTTATAAAAAATATGTTCTGCGTCGTTTGATTCAAATTTTCTTAGAAAAACCCTTTTTGTACAAAGTTTCTGCGTACCTTTATGGCTAATCATTTTGCTCCGTTTTCTTCTTTTGAAGTTGCTTTGGCTTTTTTATTATAATTATTTCTTCTATGACAGGCTTTTATTTTCTTTACTTTTATTGTATAATATTTTTTCCAAATATAAAAGAGGTGAATTGCAATGAAAGTTATTTTACTTCAAAACGTGAAAGGGCTCGGCAAGCAAGGAGATATCGTCAATGCGAAAGATGGCTATGCGACCAATTATCTCTTCCCAAAAAAACTTGCAGTAAAAGCCAATGAAGAAAATATGAACATACTTGCCGAACAGCTAAAACAAAAAGAAGAGCAGAAACAGCAAGAAAAACAAGCTGCCATTGAAATATATAATAAAATCAACAATCAGTCTTTTGAACTAAAGGTAAAAGCAGGCAGCGGCAAGAGATTATTTGGCAGCGTTACTTCTAAAGAAATCGCCGAAGAAATCAGTCGTATATGCAATACTGAAATAGATAAACGAAAAATTGAACTCAGTGAAAATATTAAAGAACAAGGCGAAAAAGAAGTGCGTATCAAACTTCATCCTGAGCTGATAGCCACAGTAAAAATTATAATCTCAGCTCTTTAGACAGGAGAAAAGATGTCTACAAAACCAAACAGAGTGCTTCCCTATAATCTCGAAGCCGAACAAAGCGTTTTAGCCTGTATTTTATTTGACAACCACACAATCACAACCGCTGCAGCCATCCTCGGCCCGGACGACTTTTATAATGACCAGTATCGCATTATCTATAATGCAATGCTTTATTTGTATTCCAAAGATATGCCCATAGATATTATCACTTTATCCGACAGGCTTCGAAATCAGGAAATGCTCAGCGCGCTGGGTGGTATCGAATTTTTGACAAGCTTGGTGGATATACTCTCTTCCGCTGAAAATATGGAACAGTACTGCATGATTGTCAAAGATAAATCTATGCACCGACAATTAATCTCCCGCCTTTCAAAAGTCATTGATGACAGCTATACAAATAAAGCGGAAGCCAAAGATTTAATTCTCTCAACTGAAAAAGATATTTTAGATATCGTCGTTACAAAAGACCGAAAATTCTTTGTGCCGTTTGACGAGGCGCTTAAAACCACGCTTTTAAAACTGCAGGAAGCAACCGCCAACAATGCCAGCATTACCGGCATTGCAACAGGCTTTTTTGATTTGGATAAAAAAACTTCAGGCCTGCAGGACTCTGACCTGATCATCCTTGCCGGACGACCCGGTATGGGGAAAACTTCCCTTGGCATCAATATATGTCAGCATGCGGCGATTCGTGAACATAAAAAAGTGGCTGTATTCAGCCTGGAAATGCCGCTTGAACAATTGACGATGCGTATTATTGCATCCGAGGCAAATATCAGCAGTATGGATTTACGCACAGGCAATATCAAAGATTGGCCTAAGATATACAAAGTATGGGAAGAAATCCTTTCCGCCAAGCTTTTTATAGATGACACACCCGGCATCACCGTCAATGAAATCCGTTCCAAATGCAGAAGGCTCAAAGCCCAGGAAGACCTTGACTTAATAATGATTGATTATCTTCAGCTCATTCGAAGTGTAGGCAGAATCGAAAACCGTCAACAGGAAATATCTCAAATATCCAGAGATTTGAAATTATTGGCCAAAGAACTTTCCTGCCCTGTCATTACGCTTTCACAACTTAACCGTTCTCCAGAAAAACGCACCGACAACCGCCCTCTTATTTCCGATTTGCGGGAATCGGGCGCAATCGAGCAGGATGCGGATATTGTACTTTTCCTGTATAAAACGGAAGTAGACAACGCAAAAAGCGACAAGGTAACCCTTAGTATTGCCAAGCACAGAAACGGCCCTACAGGCGATATCGATCTTGTATTCCAAGAAGAAACGACGACCTTTAAAAACGCATTAAATTATGATTTTGATGATGAATAAATAAACCGATAATTTTTATAAATATACTCACGCTATACTGTTTTTCTTGTAATATGCTTCTTATGATGATATAATGAAGTGTATTTTTTATTTTTTATTTTTTAAAGAGGGTGAAACTTTTGAGCACTTTAGTAATCGTCGGAACACAATGGGGCGATGAGGGTAAAGGAAAAATTACAGATTTTTACAGTGAAAAAGCAGACGCTGTCGTGCGATATCAAGGCGGAAACAACGCGGGACATACCGTTATCGTCGGCGAAGATGTATATAAATTTCGTATGATTCCTTCGGGAATTATTTGTTCTACCCCTTCCTATATAGGCAACGGTATGGTTTTAGACCCCGTGGCACTTATAGAAGAAATTTCAGCACTTCAAAACAGCGGTCTTGATATGTCTTGTCTTCATATCAGCGACAGAGCACATATCATAGCTCCATACCATAGGCTGCTCGATGAATTAAATGAAAAGCGGCTGGACAAAAATAAGATAGGAACCACAAAAAAAGGGATCGGTCCCGCTTATGCCGATAAAACCAATCGCTTTGGCATCAGAGTCTGCGACTTGTTTGAAACAGATCTTTTAAAAGCAAAGATAGACATGAATGTGGACTATATCAATTTACTGCTTACAAAAATATATGACATGCCATCACTTGATGCAAATGAGATTTATAATACCATGCTTAAATATGCCGCTGAAATAAAACCCTATGTGTGCGATGTTTCTGTTGAAATAGATAAATTAATCAAGCAAGAAAAAAATATCGTACTTGAAGGTGCGCAAGGTGCAATGCTTGATCTAGACTTTGGTACGTACCCGTTTGTTACATCTTCACATCCCACAGCCGGAGGCGTAGCCATCGGCGTCGGCATTTCCCCGAGATCTATAGATTATATTTTAGGGATCGTGAAAGCCTATACCACACGTGTCGGGGAAGGCCCTTTCCCAACCGAATTAAATGATGATATCGGGCAATATCTCAGAGAACAGGGCCATGAATTCGGAACCGTAACAGGCCGACCCAGACGATGCGGCTGGTTTGACGCGGCAGTTGTGAAATATTCTGCGAGAATAAACGGTCTTACACATATAGCACTGACAAAGCTGGATACCTTAACCGGCATCAAGGAACTTAAAGTATGCACACATTATGAACTTGACGGACAAAGAATCGACTATTACCCTGCATCTCTTGCCACACTTGCAAAATGTAAAGCCTGCTACGTACAGCTCGACGGATGGGATGAGGATATATCAAAAGCTGATAGCTTTGAATATCTCCCTAAAAACGCTCAGGAATATGTAAAATTTTTAGAAAAACAAACGGGCGTTCAAATTTCAATCGTTTCCGTGGGCGCCGAGCGAAACAACACGATTATCTTGGATCCGATCATATAATTTAGCATATAAAGAGTATTTCATAATAAAAAATGCAATACTCTTTTTTAATAACAAAAATAACATTTTATGATTATTTCTCAGGAAATATTTACTTTTTCGACAATAAAAATTTGAACGCAGCAGAGGAAAATAGATATGGAAAAAAGAGGATTGTTGTTGCTGGTGGCAACTCCTATCGGCAATTTAAAAGACATCTCTATCCGTGCGATTGAGGCATTAAAAAACGCGGATATAATTGCCGCAGAAGATACACGCCATAGCGGCAAGCTTTTAAAAGCATACGATATTCATACAAAGATGATCAGTCTGCACAAGTTTAACGAATCTCAGAAACGTGACTTTTTATTGAAACTGCTGCAAAACGGCAACAACATAGCGCTGATTTCAGATGCCGGCACACCGGGGATTTGCGATCCGGGAGAAGATATTGTAAAAGCGTGTATTAAAGAAAACATCTCTGTCAGTATCGTGCCTGGCGCAAATGCGTTCATATCTGCTCTTGCTATCAGCGGAAACACATCATCTTCTTTTACCTTTCACGGATTTGTGCCAAAAAAGAAAAAAGAAAAAGAAGAACTCTTCTCGTCGCTGATATATTCACATCATACGAATATCTTTTATGAATCTCCTCATCGAATTAAAGATACCTTGCTGGTATTAAAGACGTTGATGCCAAATAGATTGATCACCTTTGTCAGAGAGCTTACAAAACTTCATGAGGAAGTGCTACGGGGCATGGCACAAACATTGCTCGAAATATATGAGACGAAGGAACCAAAGGGCGAATATGTCCTCATTATTGAAGCATATCATAAATGCGCAGACACACAAACAGAAATGGATTTAGAAAACGCGGTGAATCTTGTGAACGTGTATATAAAGCAGGGCATGAAAAAAACGCAGGCCATCAAAAAAGTTTGCGGTAATACAACTCTTGACAGAAAAACATTATATGACAGACTAAAAAACGATTAAATCAGCAAAAACTTCACGAGATTAAAAAAGTACATGTAAAAAAATAAATTCATAGCATCTTGTGCAATATCACTTCCTGATTTATCTTGAACAAGATGCAAACCGCGTGTACAATAAACCCCATTGAAAAATACAATCAACTCACGTAAAATGATCAGAAACAAAATCAAAATGATTAACAAACGAGGTAAATTATGAGACAAAAAAAGGACATAAAAATTCAGGGTGCAAAGTATATTACAACAGTAAATGATCAGGTACAATTGGATATCATTCAATCTCTTTTATCTTCCTACGATATCCCCATTTTTATCAGAGATGAGCTGAGCGGAAGCTTTATACGAATTCTTATGGGAAGCTCTTACTTCGATTCTGATATTTATGTAGCCGAAAAAGACTATGAAACAGCCAAAGCCGTACTTTTCGGAACAATTGAGCCAGGCGAAAACAGCTAACATTGATTTACTTTAAAGCGTTTTTAGGAAATATTAGGAAATGAATATATTTATTTAGGAAATGTTTGGAAATGTTAATTGGTTAAAGTATTCTTAAGATTTTATTAAGGGTAATGACGGGAAATTTAAAAATACATGAAAATGATATATAACAGTGCCAATATAATCGGCTGATGCACAATGTATATACCCAGTGTGTGCCGGCCGATTTTTGAGAGTACTCTGTTATGTGCATTATAAAAAAAGGAGGGTGCATGATTTTCTTTTATGACACGTCCGAAAAAGTTTCCCGCAAGAAATAAAAACATCCACGGAAAAATCGGATAATAATCTGCCGATTCAACACCTATGCTGCTAAATCCCAGCGGGAACAAATACGGTTTATTATAAAACATGGAATGTACCTTTATTGTCCCAATTCCGACAATGCCTATATAACCGTCATAAATGTTATATGTCAGAATAAAAAGCAATACGCTGATGAAGATTCCTATTCTCATGGGGATCTTATTTATTTTATTGTGTAATAATCCGCATATCAGCATGGCGGTGCCCATAAAGTGCAAAATGCCGAACCATATCACTTGATCAGGCGTGACTAAAACGGTACATAGTGTAATGACCATTCCCCAAAGAATCGTCTTTATGCCTCTGCGTACATTGCTGCGTGAATAATGACACGAGATACCAGATATGATTACGAATAAACTAACCGCCGTCAGCCTGATGTATTCCATCCAGGCAGATGCGACCCACTCGATTTGCAGGCCATAAAGCACCGTCAAATCGTACATGAGATGGTACCAAACGATATAGATGATCAACGCGCCTCGAAGCTCGTCAATAAAGTGCACGCGTTTTATTCTCTTTTGCGTAAGATTCATTTTTGCCTCTTTCCTGCTTTTCTTTTGTTTTATCTTACCATACATTATGTAATAATCCAAATCACTTAAAGATAAAGCTGCAAATAAAAAAGGCGGCAAAAATGCCCAATATATCGCAGCTGAGAGCCACAGGCAAAGCATACTTTGTTTTTTTAATATTCACACATCCAAAATATAAGGCAATGATATAGATCGTGGTTTCATTGCTTCCGGCAATCACGCTAGCCAGTCTTCCTATAAATGAGTCGGGATGATAATTTAAAAGCGTATCCGCAAGCGCCGCATTTGCACCCGAACCCGAAATGATTTTAATCAAAGACAGCGGAAGCACTTCAGAAGGAAAATCTACCGCATCCAAGAGCGGCTGTAATAGCTTGACAAAACAATCCATCATACCGCTGTTTTTAAAAATACCGATTGCGCAGAGTACTGCCAGAATATAAGGAAACACCGTCGCAATTGTGCCAAGAGAACTTTTAGCTCCTTCGATAAACGTATCATAGACAGGAACCCTGCATTTTATACCATATAAAACGACAGCCAGTACAAACAAAAGAATAATTATTTCTGACATTTAAGCCTTCTCCAAAACTGCACAATCTTCACAAACACGATACCGCTGAGCGTTGTGATGGATGTAGCTAATAGTGTCGGCACAATGATCTCTGCCGGAGCTGCCGAACCATACACGGCACGCAGCGAGATCACACTGAGCGGAATAAGCTGAAGTGACGTGGTGTTAAGTACGACAAACATGATCATATCATCCAGCACTTTCTCGTCTTGAGGACCGGTTTGCATTGCATGCATTTCTTTCATTGCCGCTATACCGAACGGTGCCGCGGCATTGCCGAGTCCAAACAGGTTTGCGGAAATATTAAGCAAAATATATTGCATCGCTTTTAAATTTTTTTTTACCGTCGGAAATAATATCTTAATGACCGGCATAAGAGCACTTGCTATTTTACTTATAATTCCCGTCTTTTCGGCTATTTTCATAATACCCAGCCAAAAAGCCCAAACCGCCCCAAAGGTGATCAACAGCTCTGCCGTCTGCATACAGCTCTCAGCAATGCCGCTTAAGACCTGCGGATACGTGCCGTTGACAAGAGAAAAGACAATACCCGATATAATAAAAAAAATAAACACTTTATTCATAACCCACCTCCGTAAAATATATTTATGCTGAAGGAATTGTAATTATTTGGTGAGTTTGATATATTGAAAGCTGGAGTAATAATTTTCCAAGGAGGTTTAATCATGAAAGTTCTTGCTATCAACGGAAGCCCTCATGCATTTGGATGTACCCATACCGCACTGTCTGTCATGAAAGAAGAATTGATTAGAGAAAATATCGATGTCGATATTTTGCATATCGGTACGAACCCTATCAGAGGATGTATCGGCTGCAGAAGCTGCATGGAGACAAAAAAATGTGTCTACGACGATGTCGTCAATGAAGCGGCCGCACTCGCCAGAAATGCCAACGGGCTCATCATAGCTTCACCTGTGCATTTTTCAGGGATTGCGGGAAATATGAAATGTTTTTTAGACAGGTTTTTTTATTCGGCCGGCAGTGAGATTATGGCTAATAAAGCCGGATCTGCCCTTGTGTGCCTTCGCCGCAGCGGCGGCAGCGCAGCTTTAGACAGCATGAATCATTATCTGCATTATTCAAAAATGGCTGTAGCCTCTTCACACTATTGGAATATCGTACACGGTCAGTCTCCGGAAGAAATCTATAAAGACGAAGAAGGCGTACAGATCATAAAAACAGCCGCACAAAATTTGGCATGGCTTTTAAAATCTATTCATAGCGGCAATGTGGATATTCCCGAAAAAGAACCCCGGATGCGCACAAATTTTATACGCTGACTAATATCAAAAGCAAATCCAAAATACATGGATATACAGATGTATTTTGGATTTTTTATAGGTAATTATTATTTTTTATAAAATAATATTTATTTGGTTATTGTTTAAAAAATCCAAATCTATCAATGAAAAGTCAAACCCTACTGCCTTATCTGCGCGGCATGGTTTTGACGGTGCGTTTATCAAAAAGATAACGTTACCGTCGACTTCATACTTTTGAATATTTTCACTGTTGTAACAACCTTTGCATTCTGCCATTATCTCTTCCCCTTTTTATGTTATGTTACAATATATGTATTGTTTACAGTGTTGTTGACTCTTTTTTACATATTTCCAAAAAGGCTGCATCAAAAAATAAAAACCGGACCAATATGTTTTGTATGTATCCGGTTTTCCTTATTCTCGCTAAACTTTTTTTATATCTGCCGCCTTACAGGAACAGTGAGGTTTCTCGGGTACATTAATTAAAAAAATAGTCTGTCCGTCACTTTTTCTGATGGCCTGTATTTGATTTACTTCCTTACAAGTTTTACATTCAGTCATTTTATTTTCTCCTCTTTTGTTTCTGTTACAGTATATGTATGATTTGCTTTCTTGTTCACTGGCAACATCAAACATATTTTTTAAAAGAGAAAAATAAAAAATCACATATTCTAAATACAATATGTGAATAAATTCCTATCTGGCATCGATTAAATTTTAAGCTATGTAAATAAATATCTTTTCACAATGACGACCGCTATTTAAGAATTATCTTTCTCCTTCATACAAATTTTATTACATGCCCAATACGTATCTTTTGAATAAGGGCAAACTTCATATTCGCCGCCTTCAATTTTTATCCTTTTGCCCTCTACTAAAGCTTCAGCCACTATCTTACGCGCACTTTCATATAAACGCTGTATCGTGGATCTGCCGACCCCCATAATCACAGCACATTCTGTCTGGTCTAGTCCGTCAAAATCAATGAGTCGAATGCATTCATATTCTTCACAAGTCATATTGATCGTTGCCCCTTGCCCGCTGCCACAAATGAAATATTTAAAATTCGGCACTTTACAAATACGTTTGTTTTTTTTTGGTCTCGGCATGAAAGTCCCTCCTTTGCCTGTCCATTATAAACCTCAATGCCATTACTTTCAAGTAATTTTTAATTTTGAACAAATGTTAAAAAATGAATACTGACAGACTGTATTGCAAAAAAACACACTTTAAAAATTAAGTGCATAAAAACTTTTATAAAAGCATTTGTTTAATAAAATATTTATGTAATTAAACACATTTGCATAAACGGCTAACCATATTCTGGGATTTTGTTTATTGAAAAAATTGTATTTATGCTTTCTTATGGTAAAATAAATTAAATTTAAAAAAGGAGATGCCTTATGACAAATAAATTAAGTCTGTCGGATATTGTATGTGAAGGGAGGGTTTGCGTAAAATAATATCAAATGCATAACCTCCCACATGCAAAGCTGTAACGGAGGTAAATTATTGTGAACAATTTAATAAAACACGGTGCAAGTGAGCGCTTTTTTGCCGAAGCAACTCTTTATGCCGATTTATATTTGGCAAGAGTGGTTTCGCAATATAAAGATTTATATAAGATTGCCACTGAGCAAGGAGAACTATTTGCAGAGGTTTCGGGTAAATTTCGGCACGAATGTGCGCATTTATCAGCTTACCCTGCAGTGGGTGATTTCGTGATGGCGGACCGCACGAGTAACGATTCCGGCAATGCCGTCATTCATCATGTGCTGAGGCGTAAAAGCGTTTTTGAACGCACGGCTGTCGGCATCAAAAATGAAACACAAATCATCGCTGCCAACATCGATATTGCCTTTATTTGCATGTCTCTTAATTGCGACTATAATTTAAGCCGCCTGGAACGCTATCTTTCGGCGGCGTGGAGCAGCGGAGCCATACCGGTGGTCGTACTCACAAAATCAGATTTATGCAGGGATCTAAGTGCTGTTTTCGCAGAGATCTCAGCCATTGCTCCCGGAACCGAAATCATTGCAACATCCAGCTGCAATCAGGCTTCCTGCGACCAATTGCTTTCATATCTTAAAACCGGCATCACAGCGTCTTTTATCGGTTCCTCCGGTGTTGGTAAATCCACACTTATCAATAGAATCATCGGAGAAGACTTGCTGACCACATCGGCAGTGAGACAGGATGATAAAGGCAGGCATACCACAACACACAGGCAGCTTCTTCTCTTACCGAAGGGCGGCGTTGTCATCGATACCCCCGGTATGCGGCAGCTTGGCATAGAATCGGCTGATCTATCGTCTTCTTTTGCCGATATCCACACCCTTGCGGCGCAATGCCGTTTTAGCAACTGCACACACACCGGCGAGCCAGGTTGTGCAGTACAAGAAGCGTTGCAAGCAGGCACGCTCGATAAGCGCCGATTTGAGAATTATATGAAGCTCAAACAAGAAGCTAAATATGACGGCCTTTCTTCCAAACAGATCGAAATCGAAAAACTCAACGCAATGTTTGGTAGTGTAGGCGGCATGAAAAAGGCAAAAGATTTCATTAAAAAACAGAAAAATAATAGAAAATAATAGATAAAAGATAAATAAGTCCCGGTTTTTAAGTCCGGGACTTTGTCTCTATCTATTTAAACGGTAAACAGAATTTTTATTACGTAATAATCAATGGTGTATAGGTTTTTAGCTCTTCTTCATTTTCGATATTATTATCCGCAAGAATCTGTTCGGGTGAGCTCAGATACTTTTTGGCAATATCCCACAATGCCTCCTGTGGCTGCACATAGTGCACAGTCATGACATAATTATCTCCAAGTGCCGCCGCCTGCGCATCAAGCGCGATGTTTTTTACAATGTTCGTCATCTTTTCTTCGAACTCAAATACAGCCACTTCGATATTTAATTCTGTGCTGATACTCGAAGAAGAGCATCTTATATCCGCCTTTGTGATCTGAGGATACACATAAAACGACGGACAGTCGATATCCAAATTGACATCAAACTCGAGTTTTTCTTTGCTTACGAAATATTTTTCTTCCTGTGAATAAGATGAGAAGATAGCCGTTATCGTTGCACACCCGCTGTATTTCATTTGCCCGTCAGACAGATACGGCTCTGCCGTAAGAGAAACATCATGATACAAAAGTGCTTTTGTGGCATTTTGGAGAAGTGTCTCTTTTGTTAAAGGAATTGATTTTACATGCTTGTTTTTAACTAAAAAGGTGTTTAACTTTTCAAATTCTACAGTGGACGGAGAATTTTTTACATAAGCGTCTGCGAGCACTCTGGTTTTGGAATTCTGATACATTAAAGCTACTGTTTTAATATTGATTTCTACATTGATATAGCTGTCTTGACTGCTTTGATCCACCTCGGCAGTTTTAGAGATAATGGACGCATAGATCTGATAATAATCAATGGTCGACAGGCTACTGCGTTCGATAAAGCAATTGAAAGGAAGTTCAAAATCAAATGGTTTATACAGCTGTTCGGATTCTATGTAGCAAAGCACATTTCCTTTGAGTGTTGCATTGTATAAGATTCCAACATTGCTCAAGCTGTGAGAAATATCGCTGAGCATACAGTTTACAGAAACAATTTCGATTTCGGCATCCATGTTAATGAAGATACTTTCTCTGATTGTTTTCTCCTCGATTTGTGTTCTTGCCGACATATGCTCGATATCTTCGTATTTGTACATCATATTCTCCGATGAAGTTACGGCATTTAGCGTAGCACTTTCTACGGTTATGACACTCATGCCCAAAATATTTAAAATACACTCCGCTTCGATTTTTCTGTTTTTAAGCATCTTTAAATCTACATTTTCAACTAAAACATAATACATATGATTGCAGATACCTTCGGGATAATCAAAATCCGTATTCACATTAAAGGTAGCCGGAATATGTATGTTTTCATACTCTCCCTCTTCCGTCTCATAGTGTGCGGTTATGTTGACAGCTCCGTCTATCGTCATTGTGCCGTCTTTTACTTTTATTTCCGTTATATCCGCATTTTGAGAGGATGAAAGCATTTTATATACGTTGCTTTTATAGTCGGGCAGCTTCACACTCTCATAACAAGTCGCTTTCAAATTGATACTGCTTGTTTTAATATCAAACCGAACGGTGTTATCGAATAAATTATTGTCCATTGCATATGCCCCCTTAGAATAGTTCATACCTATTTATATTTCATAAGAATACAAAAATATTCATACTATAATAAAATATAGTTTTAAAAAGGCTTGATTATGACAAGCAAAATAAAAAAGCCGGCAAACATCCGGCTTTTTAAACTTTATCTCATTTGTTTTTATTCTTCTGTTTCGTCTTCCGCTGCAACCATCTTTGCGATCGTGATTACTTTTTCATCCTCTTTTAATTTTTGCAGCCGCACACCTTGTGCCGCCCGACCCATGGAGCTTATTTGTTTTGCCTCCAAGCGAATGGCAATGCCTTGATTATTGATCATCATTAAGTCTTCTTCTTTGCTGATGACGTTAAACCCAACAAGCTCTCCCGTTTTCTTTGTGATATTGTATGTGAGCATACCTTTGCCCGCCCTGCTTTGTGTGCGGTAATGTTTGATTGCCGTGAGTTTGCCGTATCCGTTTTCACTGACACACAGTACATATTTATTATCATCGGCAATATCCATACCGATTACGCAATCCTCGTCTCTTAAATTAATGCCGCGTACGCCTTTGGCGCTTCTTCCGATGGGGCGCACTTCTTTTTCTTCAAAACGGATGGCATATCCGTTTTTCGTGCCAAGCACGATTTCGTTGCTTCCGTTTGTCATTTTCACACTGATCAGCTCATCCTCGTCATCCAAGTTAATACCTATGATACCCGTTTTACGAGAAGTGTCGTATTCTTGCAGGGATGTCTTTTTAATCAAGCCTTTTGCGGTTCCCATAAGCAGATACCAGCCGTCTACAAAATTTTCCACCGGGAATACTTCCGTTATTTTTTCACCCGGCTGCATTTGCAGCAAATTAACGATCGCCATTCCGCGCGCCGTTCTGGATGCTTCCGGAATTTCGTAGGCTTTTAAGCGATACACTCTGCCTTTGTTTGTAAAAAAGAGCAAAAAGTGCTTGGTTGTTGTTATAAAGAGATTTTGAATAAAATCGTTCTCGCGTGTGCTCAGCGCCGTGATGCCTTTGCCCCCGCGCTTTTGCGCGCTATATGTGTCGGCACTGATGCGCTTGATATATCCAACATGTGTGAGCGTGATGACGATATCTTCCTTTTCTATGAAATCATCCATTGAAAATTCTTCGTAGTCATTTTCAAAATCGGTCCTGCGTGCATCACCGAATTTATTTTTGATTGCACAAAGCTCGTCTTTGATAACATTTAAAATCAATCGTTCGCTTCCAAGCAGCATCGTAAGATCATCAATAAGTTTTAAGAGCTGCTGATATTCATTTTCAATTTTTTCCGTTTCAAGTGCGGTGAGCCGTTGCAATCTCATATCGAGGATTGCCTGGGCTTGTTTGTCGCTGAGCAGGAAACGCTCCATTAAGCGTATTTTTGCTTGTGCACCGTCTTTTGACGTTTTAATGATTTCTACCACTTCGTCAATATTTTCAAGGGCGATACGCAGCCCTTCCAAAATATGGGCTCTCTCTTCCGCTTTTTCGAGATCATATTTTGTTCTGCGAATAATGATTTCTTTCTGATGCTCAATGTAATAATGCATCACTTCTTTTAAATTCAGCACTTTCGGTTCATTATCCACAAGCGCAAGCATGATCACACCGAAAGTTTCCTGCATTTGCGTATTTTTATATAACAAATTTAAAACGATTTGAGGGCTGACATCTTTTTTTAAATCAATGGCAATATGCATACCTTCTCTATTGGATTCATCCCGAATATCCGAGATACCCTCTATTTTTTTATCTTTGACAAGTTCGGCTATTTTTTCTACAAGCTTCGCTTTGTTTACCTGATACGGGATCTCAGTGATGACAATACGCGATTTACCTCTTCCGATATCATCGTCAATCGTTGTCTTAGCCCTGATTTTGATATGCCCCCTGCCTGTTTTATAGGCATTGTAAATACCGCTTTTACCCAAAATAGTACCGCCTGTAGGAAAATCGGGTCCTTTGATATACTTCATCAAATCTTCGATTTCCGCATCCGGATTATCTATGAGGCAGCAAATGCCGTCAATGACTTCGGTGAGATTATGAGGCGGTATGTTGGTCGCCATCCCTACGGCGATACCCGAAGATCCGTTGACGAGCAAATTCGGAAATTTTGAAGGAAGCACGGAAGGTTCCTGAAGTGATTCATCAAAATTCGGAACAAAATCGACCGTATTTTTATCAATGTCTTTCATCATTTCAGAGGCGAGCCGCGTCATACGCGCTTCTGTGTAACGCATTGCCGCTGCGCTGTCTCCGTCAATAGATCCAAAGTTTCCGTGTCCGTCTACCAATGTATAGCGAATTGAAAAATCCTGTGCCATACGCACCATTGCGTCATAAACCGCACTGTCTCCGTGCGGATGGTATTTACCCAAAACATCCCCGACGAGCCTTGCGCTCTTTTTATAGGCCTTATCGGGCGTCATGCCTATCTCATCCATGGAATAAAGTATTCTTCTGTGAACAGGTTTTAATCCGTCTCTCACATCGGGAAGCGCCCTGCCGACAATAACACTCATGGCATAATCGATATAGCTGGTTTTCATTTCGTCAACAATATTGACTTCTTGGATATTATCATACAATTTGTCTGTCATATATTACTCCCACAAAATCTTAAATATCAAGATTTTTCACTTCTTTTGCGTTTACTTCTATAAATTCTTTTCTTGGCTGGACTTTATCCCCCATTAAAATGCTGAAGATTTCATCTGCCTGCATGGCATCTTCAATGCTCACGCGCAGCAGTGTGCGGTTTACAGGGTTCATCGTCGTCTCCCAAAGCTGCTCCGGATTCATTTCCCCGAGACCTTTATATCTTTGAAGATTGATTCCTGTTTTACCGATTTCCGCCAGTTTGCTTTCCATTTGTTTATCCGTGTATGCGTAATCGATTTGTTTTCCTTTTTGGATTTTATAAAGCGGAGGCTGTGCTATATATAAGTAGCCGTTGTCTATGATTTGCCTTGTATAACGATAAAAAAATGTGAGCAGAAGCGTGCGGATATGCGCTCCGTCTACATCGGCATCCGTCATGATGATGATTTTATGATATCTGGCTTTATCGATATCAAATTCTTCATGAATCCCTGTGCCGATTGCCGTAACCAATGAGACGATTTGCTCTGTACTGATAATTTTGTCAAGACGGGATTTTTCAACATTTAATATCTTTCCTCGCAGCGGAAGGATAGCTTGGATTTTTGAATCCCTTCCCTGTTTGGCGCTGCCGCCCGCACTATCTCCTTCCACGATGTAAAGTTCGCTGAGTTCAGGGTTTCTCTCTCTGCAGTCCGCAAGTTTTCCCGGAAGCGTAGTGCTTTCGAGCGCATTTTTTCTTCGCACGGTTTCTTTTGCTTTGCGTGCCGCTTCTCTTGCCCGGGAAGACATGATCGCTTTGTCTAAAATGATTTTCGCGGTTGCCGGATGCTCTTCTAAGTAAGCTCCGACAAATTCACCCACTGTTGTATCACAAATTCCTCTGGCAGCGGGAGAGCCCAGTTTTGTTTTTGTCTGCCCTTCAAATTCCGGGTTTGGCATTTTGATGCTGAGCACAGCCGTAAGCCCTTCCCTGATATCCTCTCCAGACAAGTTATTTTCGTTATCTTTGAGATATTTATACTTCCTTGCGTAAGAATTTATCGTACGGGTTAAAGCCGTTTTAAATCCATTTAAATGCATGCCGCCTTCTGTTGTTTTGATATTATTGGCATACGTGTAAATATCGTTATCAAGCGTATAGTTATTGGTATACTGCATGGCAAGCTCAATGGTAAAATCATCGATTTTTTTGTCAAAATAAATGATATCCGCATGAATCGGCTCTTTATTCTTGTTGATATACTCTATAAATGATTTGAGCCCGCCTTCGAAATGAAATTTATTTTCTTTTCCTGTGATTTCATCTTTAAGAAAAATACAAAGTCCTTTATTTAAAAATGCGAGTTCACGAAGTCGTCTCTCTAGTGTTTCATATTTAAAAATAAGTTCGCTGAATATTTTATAGTCGGGCTTGAATGTAATAGTCGTGCCTGTTTTATTTGTTTTTCCCACCATTTCAAGCTCACCGGCAGGTTTTCCGCGTTCATATCTTTGCTGGTGAACCGTTGATTTTTGTGCCACCTGCACAACAAGCCATTCACTGAGTGCATTGACGACCGACACTCCCACTCCATGCAAACCGCCCGAGACTTTATAGGTTTGGTTATTAAATTTCCCCCCCGCATGCAGCATTGTAAGGGCCACTTCCACACCGCTTTTTTTGGTTTTCGGATGAATATCAGTGGGGATACCTCTTCCTTCATCCGTTACGCGGATGACATTATCTTCAAGGATACTTACATAAATATTTCTGCCGAAACCGGCTACGAATTCATCAACACTGTTGTCGACTACTTCATAGACCAAATGATGCAGTCCGTCTTTCCCGGTACTACCTATATACATTCCCGGCCTTTTTCGAACAGCTTCAAGACCTTCTAATATTTGTATTTGCTCTGCACCATATTCTGTGTTGTTTTTATGTGGCATATATTTTTCTCCTTCTGTTTACTCTTGGATGGCAAAAACTTTACCGTTGATAATTTCAAATAATGAATAGGACTTTTTATTTAAAAAATTTTTTATATTATCATTTGTTGATGTGATGATAACTTGCATTCCATTTAATCTATCAAGCAAACTTTGCTGCCTTTTTTTGTCAAGCTCACCGAAAACATCATCCAGCAGCACAACAGGATATTGATTTGAATAATTTTTATAAATTTCTATTTCACTCAATTTTAAAGCAATTGCTGCGGTTTTTTGCTGCCCCTGAGACGCAAATTTTTTTGCATATTTTCCGTTTAAAAAAAGACAGATATCATCCGTATGCGGACCCGTTGACGTTGTCGATTTTTTGATATCCTGAGCAAAAGTTTCTTTTAATTTATTTTCATAAATGAAATTTATATTTTCTGTTTGATCAAGCGACGAAATAACGCTGCTTTGATAGTTGATTGTGAGCTTTTCATTTCCATCGGAAATGTCATAGTGCATTTTTTGCGCAATTTTTTCGATGTCGCTCAAATGTTTTAATCTCTTCTTAATGATATATGATCCGATCGTACAAAGCTGCTGGTCAAAGACATCAATGACATCATTTTCAGCTGTTTTATACTTTCTTAAAATCATATTTCTGTGGCGAAGGATCCTGTCGTATTCGCTCAAAGCTTTTTTATAATTTTTGTCAATTTTAGACATAGTTGAATCGATATATCTTCTTCTCCTGTCAGGGCCGTCTTTTATGAGCCGTAAATCATCCGGAGAGAAAATAACAGCGAAATATTCATCATAAAGCTCAGATGCAGTGATGGCATTTCCGTCAAAATGAATACTTTTTTTATTATTTTTATCAAGTTTGATTTCTATTTTGTTTGTCAGAGACTCTTTTATAATCGTCCCTTTCAATATACTGAATTCTTTTTCATAATTGATTAAATGAATAAAAGAAGGCTCCCGGTGGGACTTTGCATTCAATAAATAATAAACACTCTCAATGATATTGGTTTTTCCCTGCGCATTTTTCCCAAAAAGAATTGTATAATTTTCATTAAAATAAATTTGAACGTTATCCAGATTCCTGAAATTTTTAATGAAAATATTATTTATATACATTACTTCTCCATATATTTCACATAGCAATTCGCAGTAAAATAAAAATCTCCATAACAGTATTATTATAACACAAAAAACAGTACTTATCAAATTTTGACAGTACTGTTTTTTTTATATTTTATGTATACTTTTTTAGTCTTTGTAACGAACAGGAAGAATAACATGGAGCATTTTGTCATTATCGATTGCTTTAAGAACACACGGACTTAAATTATCAATAAAATACATAACGATGTTTTCTTCGGAAATGTTTTTGAGTACATCAATAAAATATTTGGAATTAAATGAAATCTTTATATCCTCTCCATCGATTTCACTTTCTATGACTTCATCCGCACTCCCTATATCGCTTCTTGAAAGGATATTGAATTTACCTTGCTGAATATGAAATTTAATCAGATTGTTTTTACCCTCGCGTGCAACCAGGCTTGCTCTCTCGCACGCATATAATAAATCTGTTGCATTGACTTTTGCTACCAGATTACTGTTTTGCGGAATAATATCTTTATATTTTATAAAATTACCGTCTATTAAATTGGATATTAAAATCGTGTTGTTTATTTTAAAATGCACTTTGTTTTCATGGTATTTTATATAAACTTCCTTTACATTTTCAATATTTAGAATTTTATACATTTCGTTTAAAACTCTAGCCGGAATAATACAAGATATTTTTGTATCTGAATTGATGTCTTCTTTTCGAATCGCCATTCTGTATCCATCCAGTGCCGTCAGCTGAAAACTATCATGCGTTATTTCCATCAGAAGACCTGTAAGAACAGGCATTTGCTCTTCACTTGCTGCTGCAAAGATGGTTTCTTTTATACATCTTTTCAATTTTTCATTTTCTATAGTAATATAACCGTTGGATACGGCAGCCGTAAGTGAAGGATAATTTTCGGCGCTATATGTTAAAATCGTAATTTGTGATTCACCCGAAAGAATTTTTATTTTATTTTCATCTTCGGAATGAATCATTATTTGCTCTGCCGGTAATTTACGTATGATTTCTGTGAGTATCCTGCTTGGTATGACAACACTTCCGTTTTCACTGTCTGTTACCGCAATTTTTGTATATACACTCATTTCCAAATCTGTGGCATAAAGCGTAAGATAATTATCTTCAATACAAAAATAAATTCCTTCCAATATAGGATTTGTACTTTTGCTGAGTACTGCTTTAGATACATAACTAAGTGCTATGAGAAGGTCTGTTCTGTTTGTAATAAATTTCATACGTATCACCTTTTTTTATAAATATTTATAAAATATTGTTAGTAGTAGTAGTAGAGCTGTTAGTATTGTTGATAAGTAAAATTTTAACTTAAAAAATACCTTTATTCAAGTTTAAATTAAAGTGAACAAATTGTTTATAAGAAATGGACATCTTTTTAATGTTGAAAATTTCTTATCTCTTTGATTATTTTTTCAATATCATTATTTAAAATATGATTTTTTGCGGCATCATCTTTTATTTTTTCACATGCATAAAGTACAGTTGTGTGATCTCTGTTTCCAAATTCCGCACCGATTTGTTTTGTGGAATGATCAGTCAAAATGCGTGTAAGATACATCGCAACCTGCCTTGGATAGGCAACCAGTTTTGTTCGTTGCTTTGAAGATAAATCCTCTACGCTTACATTAAAATAGCTGCTTACAACGGTTTTTATGCTGTCTACAGTGATTTTTTTGTTGTTCATAGAAGTGATGTCTTTAATTTCATTTTTAACCAGATCCAGCGTAATAGCCTGCTGTGTGAGCTCGCTTATGGCTTTTACTTTAAGAAGCACTCCTTCAAGTTCACGAATGTTTGACTGGATATTGGAAGCTATAAAATCGATGACTTCTTTATCGATTTGTATATCTTCTCTTTCAGATTTTCTTCGCAGGATCGCAACACGCGTTTCAAAATCCGGAGCCTGAATATCACATATCAACCCTTGCTCAAATCGTGAACGAAGTCTTTCCTCAAGTCTGGGTATTTCTTTGGGCGGTTTATCACTCGAAATGACGATTTGTTTGTTGTCGGCCTGAAGAGCACAAAAAGTGTGGAAAAATTCCTCTTGTGTGCTTTCTCCGCCCCCGATAAACTGGATATCGTCAATAAGGAGCACATCTACGGTTCTGTATTTATTTCTAAAAGAAATGTTTGTCTTTTTTTGAAGCGCGTAAATAAACTCATTCATAAATTGTTCGGAGGAAATATACAGGATTTTCATCTTAGGTTTTCTTTTATGAATATAATTTCCTATTGCATGCATAAGATGTGTTTTTCCAAGTCCCACACCTCCATAAATAAAGAGAGGGTTGTATTTTTTTGCGGGTGTTTCAGATACCGCAAGAGATGCGGCATAAGCAAAATGATTGCTGCTGCCTACAACAAAAGTATCAAATGTATAGCGGTCTATAAGATTGGGTGTGTAAGACGGATTATCTACCTGGCTGACAGGTGAGTTGATATATAAAGACGCATCGGATTCCAGAATGAATTCCACTTTATAATATTCTCCATCTGTTGTATATTTTAATGTATTTGAAATGAGTACTATGTATCTGGCCTCTAATATATTTTTCTTAAAATCTTCGTCTACCTGAAGAATTAAAGTATTTTTATCCAATGACAGAGGAACGAGAGGTTTTATAAATGAATCGAATATATTGGGCCTGAGTTCACCTTTCAAATTATGTAACACTTTTTCCCATATTGATAATGCGTCTTTTTTTTCCATCGATGTATGCTCCTTGTGTTAATAAGTTAATAATAAGATATACACATGTGTAAAACGATCTTAATTTCATGTGGATACCAATGAAAAACATTCCGTGAGCAGGGTGATAGATATTAAAGTAAATAAAAGTACTCACTTTAATTATTCACAATGTTCACAATCAAAAAATCAAATAAATAAAAGCTAAAATCATTGAATGTTAATAAATAGACCATACGTTACCAAGAATTATCAACAACTTATCCACATATTGTGGAAAAGTGGATAAATTATCTGTTTATAAATCATCACTATGGTAAATAATAGCAAAGAAATCATAAGTTATCAACATAAAAAATAAAAATTATTCACCGAAATTTTAAATAAAAAGTTTTTTAAATTTTACAGAGGGTATTAAGAAAAAATTAAGTTTTTTAAATATGGAAAAATATGTTTTTAACAATAGTTATTGACAAGTTTTTTTTCGTACTATATAATCTTGACACATCTTTGCGCTAATAATATAATATATGAATTGAGTATAAAAAAGCAAAGCTGTTTGGATGGAGGAGGGAAATACAGATGAAAATGACATTTCAGCCCAATACAAGGAAAAGAAAGAAAAAACACGGCTTTCGAATTAGAATGGCTTCGAAAAGCGGGAGAAATATTTTAAGCAGAAGAAGAGATAAACAGAGAAAAAAATTATCTGCATAGACCGCTTAAAAAGGCGGTCTTGTTGATATGTAAGCATAATAATGAAAAATACTCATATGCTTAAAAAAAGCGGTTTTAAAAAAATTTATAATCATGCGCCTTCTTATGCGGGCAGAAGCGTGGTAATGCTTTGTATGAAAAATGATTTGGCTGTCAAAAGGCTGGGTATTGTGGCGAGTAAAAAAGTCGGTAACAGCGTGATGCGCAACAAGGCCAGACGCAGAATAAAAGAAATTTATAGAATCAATGAAAATAATATCAAAAACGGATACGATATTGTGATTATAGCCAGAGCAGCAATTCACCAGGTAACGTTTGCCGATTTGGAAAAATCGGTATTAAAACTGCTGAGAAAATTTGAACTTTATGAAAAGAATGATAGATTATGAAATATATATGTATTAAAATGATTAAAGGATATCAAAAATATATTTCACCGGGACTGCCGCCCAGATGCAGATTTTATCCGACTTGTTCATCTTACAGTATTGAGGCATTTGAAAAATATGGGTTTATAAAGGGTTTGTATCTATCGGTAAAAAGAATACTAAAATGCAATCCATTTTTTAAAGGCGGATACGATCCTGTGCCTTAATAGATAAAATTCGGAGGATTTATGTCAATTTTATACCAAATATTTGGGAAAGCTTTATACGCGATTTATAGCCTGCTCGGCAGTTATGGACTGGCAATTGTTATTTTTTCTATTTTAGCAAAAGTGATATTGCTCCCTCTTACGATAAGGCAAAATAAATCTATGAAAATTATGAAGGATATTCAGCCTGAGCTTGAAAAGATTCAGAAAAAATATGCGGATAACAAAGAAAAATTAAATATAGAAACACAAAAACTATATCAAAAATATAATTATAATCCACTCAGCGGATGCCTGCCTATTTTGCTTCAATTTCCGATTATTGCGGCATTGTTTATGGTACTGCGACAGCCGGACACATGGGTGTTTATAAACGGCATGGATGCCGTTAATATGAGTTTTTTATGGATACAAAATTTAGGTTCACCGGATGGAATGAATTTTTTAGCAGACGGAACGAAGCTGAATATTTTTACACAGTTCCCGCAAATTATTGAAGCCGTGAAGAATGGCACAAACAACGGGTGGTACATATTTCCGATATTATCGATTGTATCACAAATATTTATGACGAGAATGATGGCCCAAACACAGTCACAACAGCAAAGAAACCAAATGAAATTTATGAATTATGCGATGTATGTCATGATTGGGTATTTCTCATTTACATTCCCGGCAGGACTTGCAATATACTGGTTCATACAGACAGCACTGTCGATGTTACAGCAATATATTATGTTTAGAGAGAAACCTAAAAAGGATGTGTAGGAGATGCAAAGATCTGTTATCATAAAAGCCCGAACCGTTGAAGAGGCAATTGAAAGCGCGCTTAAGGAATTGAATGCCACAATTGATCAGGTGGATACAAAAATACTTGAGATACCTTCATCGGGATTGATAGGCAAAATCGGCAAACAGGCAAAAGTGGAAGTGACTTTGCTTGAAAAAACACCGCAAGACATTGCCTGTGATTTCTTAAAGGAATTGACGGCGGCAATGAATGTGCCCGCCGAAGTAATCTCAGAAAAAAGAGAAGACGGCATTTTAAATATTGAAATGAATGGACAGGATATGCGCTTGTTGATCGGCAGACGCGGTATCACGCTGGATGCCATTCAGTATTTGGTAAGCCTGGCAGTCAATAAAAACAGTGATGAATATGTAAAAATCATTTTGAATACGGAAGGTTACAGAGAAAAACGAGAAAAAGCGTTAAAAGAATTTGCGGATAAAATGGCCGGCCGTGTTATTAGAAGCGGAAGAAAAGTGGAACTGGAGCCGATGAATCCCTATGAGAGAAGAATCATTCATGCTTCTTTGCAGAATAATAAAAAAGTGCAGACAAAAAGCCAGGGAGAAGAACCCTATAGAAGAGTTATTATTGAATTGAAATAGCAAATAAAAAAAGACTGTTGTTACAGTCTTTTTTTATTTTGACGAACTAATCGATCGTTTTTATAGGATCGGTATTTTGTATTTGTGTATGTGAAGAATTATTTTCCTGCTCTATCCAGCAATTTATCTTTTTCATTTCCGCATGTATGAAAATAAATACGATCAATGCGGAAACGCTGTCGGCAACCGGTCCCGCATAGAGGATACCGTTAAGACCGAAGAAGAGCGGCAGTATTAAAATAAGCGGTACAAGCAAAATCAATTGGCGCAGTGCGGAAAGAATGGAGGCTTTAAGCGGCTGGCCGGTTGCTTGGAAGAAACTTGTCGATATAATTTGAAAGCCTGATAAAAAGACAGCAAAGGTGAAAATGCGAATGCATCGAACAGCGAAGTAGGTAAAGTTTTCACTTTGTGTACCGAAAAGGCTTAAAATTTGCACGGGGAAGATCTGGCATACCAGCCACCCGATGATAATGACACAGCTTGCCGCGCTGACGGCGAGATAATAACATCTTTTTAATCGGTGTGGTTGTTTTGCGCCAAAGTTGAAGCCGATGATAGGTTGACTGCCAAGTCCGACACCGACGCCGATCGCAACGAGAATCATCACGATTTTCATGACAATACCCATTGCGGAAAGAGCTATATCGCTTCCTACCTGCGGGTCTAAATTGCCGTAATAGACCAGTGAATTATTCATGACTGTTTGCGTCAAAGTGGCTGAGCCATGTGTAATGGCTGACGACAGGCCAAGGGCCATGGTGGTGCGCCATAGGCGAAAGTTTGGCTTTAGATATTTTTTTCTGAGCCGCATATGTTTTGCGTGTTTTAAAAAATAGATTGTGAGGATGAAAAAAGTAATAAACTGAGATGTGATCGTAGCAATAGCGGCACCTTTTACTCCCCATCCAAGCACAAAAATATAAATCGGATCCAAAATGCAATTCAGCACGGCACCGATGAGCACACTGTACATAGACATACGTGGAGATCCGTCTGCTCTTGCCAGATTGGACAGCGTAATACCCAAAACACCGAAAGGAGCACCAAGCAGGATAATAGAGGCATAATCAAGCGCATAAGGCATTATAGAAGGCGTTGCGCCAAAAAGCGTTAACATTGGTTTTAAAAAAATATGACCTAAAATCATGATAATAAAGCCGATTAGAACGGCTAAAATATATTGATTTGTCAGTGTTTTTTCTGCTTCGTCATCTTTTTTCTGACCGAGTTTGATGGAAGCATAGGCCGATGCGCCGATGCCGATCATGCTTGCAAAAGCTAAAATAATTGTCATGATCGGAAAAGCGACTGTTGTGGCGGCATTTCCAAGATAGCCCACGCCCTGACCGATAAAAATTTGATCGACGATATTGTAAATCGAATTGATGAGCATTTGGACAATAGAAGGGATGGAAAAGCTAAGCAGCAGTTTTCCTACGGGCATATATCCTAAAGGGTTTCCTTTGTTTTCTGCGGATTTGTCAGGCGGCAGAGTATTTTTATTGTTTGTCATTTATATTCTCCTTTGTTGAGTCTCTCTCCCAAGGTTCATCGTCTTGGACGTGCATGTGCATGTAGGCATTTTTTGCCATAATGCCCAGCAGCCGATGAGCATCGTTTATTTCATTTTCAGACATACCGTCCACTAAGATTTCGTTCCATTGTTTCTGGAGCAAAAGTGTCTCCTCTATGACAGGCAAAGCCTTTTGTGTAGTGTAGACATTGCGCATTCTGCGGTCTGAAGAGCTTACTTCGATATCGATATATCCCCGACGGTGAAGTTTTTGCAGGGCCCTCGTTGTGGTACTTTGATCTAAAATACCTTTTTTTGCAAGTTTTAGGATGCTGATACCCTGGTTATTATGAATACAAAGCAAAAGGAATTGTTGCCCCCAGCCAATGCCGTATGGACAAAGTGCGCGATCGTAGTAGCAGTGGCCGTTTTGCGTGATGATAGCGGCCAATTTTCCGAGTGTTATATTTTTCATTTGTAGTATTCTCCCATAAAAACGAAGTATAAAACTTGCATATGCATGCAAATATAGCATACAAGAGATGTTTATGCAAGTTATGAGAGCGTTTAACATACAGTAACTTTAAAAAAGTTTAAGAATTTATTATTTTATTAATTTTATATCTGAAAATCGTTCAAATAAGTATACTCAATATACTTATTGACAAGAAAAAGAAGCTTTTGGGTAATCACCGAATATGATTTGAGAATGTTTATTAAGATTTAAATACCGTTTTTTTTATCACAATCATTTCAATTAGCATTTAGAATACTATATAATAAAAGAATAAACATTTTCCCGACATTTTGAGTATTTGCTTAAAATAAGATGTGGAGGAAATCATTATGGATTTAAAAAAAGTTTTTAAACCAAAAAGTACGGCAATTGTGGGTGTGAGCGATCGAGCCGGAAGTTTTGGGAATTTTGTTGCTATGTATTCGCTAAAAGGAAGTGATACCGACAAACTTTATTTTGTGCACCCCAAAAGAGAGGAACTGATGGGCAAGCGCTGTTATCCTTCTCTCGGTGCGCTGCCGGAAGTGGTGGACTGCGTCGTGCTTTGCACACCGAGCACAACGATCAACGGCCTGCTTGAGGAAGCGGGAAAGCTTGGCATTAAAGGGGCCATTGTATTTGCAAGCGGTTTTTCGGAAGAGCGGGGAGAAGAAGGAAAAGAGCTCGAAAAAGAATTAGTGAAAATCGCACAAAAATATGATATGGCACTGATCGGGCCAAATTGCCTGGGTCTTATCAATAATGTGGACAATAAAATCTATTGGGGCGTTGAGTCATATTTTGAATTCAATGATAAAAAAGGCGTTGGCGTGGTTGGCCAAAGCGGATTTATCATCAAATATCTCTCGGAAGCCGGTTTTGGCATGACATATATGGCATCGACCGGAAACGGCAATGTCGTCACGATAGAAGATGTGCTCAACTTTTATGCACAGGATGAAGATGTGCGCGTGATAGCCCTTTATTTGGAAGGAGTCAAAAAGCCGGAAGTGTTTATATCTGCACTGAAAAAGGCGGCAGAAATGCGTAAACCCGTGATCATTCTCAAAAGCGGCAGAAGCAAGAAAGGCGCGGCTGCTACGGCATCGCATACGGGTAATTTATCAGGCAGCGGTCAAGTCTATGACGCTGTGTTTGAGAAATTCGGCGTTGTTGTGGTCGATGACTTTGTGGATTTGATCGCTATGACAAGGATGTTCACGATATTAGACGGAAGACTGCCTCACAAACCCACACTGGCGAGCCTAAACCTATCGGGCGGAGAGACGGCGGTGTGTGCGGATTTGTCGGAAAAATACGGTCTTGTGCATCCGGAATTTGACGAAAATATCAAAGCAGTGCTTTTGGAACTGCTGCCTCATTTCGCTACGCCAAATAATCCGCTTGATGCCACAACGGGTATCATGTATAACATTGAAGCCAATAAACGTATTTACAAAGCTATGCTGGACAGTGAAGATATCGGTATTGTGACGACGGGTATTAATATCGAAGAGCATAGTTCTGATGTAACCGATGTGCAGATAGAAGCTGTATGCGCGGCTGCGAAAGACGGAGAACTCAAAAAACCGCTCATTGTGCTTTCGTCGTTTGAAAGCGGCAGAAATCCGCAGCAGGTACATAAACTCGAAGATCACGGCATCTTTATGCTGACAGGCGGAGAAAAAGGATACAAACAAATCGCATTATTAAATAAATTTGCCGAATTTGATTATAAGAAATCGACACTGGATCTTGCTTATCCGAAAAAAAGAGAGCATGCAGGCCAGACGATAGCGCTAAGTGAATTTGACAGTAAAGAAGAAATCAAAAAATACGGTGTCAGTATTCCGGCACAGGCAATGGTTACTTCTCCGCAGGAACTTGCCGATGTGTTAAAAAAAGATTTTACATATCCCGTTGTACTTAAAGTGAACTCTGCGGAGATACTCCATAAAACGGAAGCGGGTGGCGTAAAATTGAACATCAATACTGCAAACGATGCGCTCAAAGCTTATGATGAGATCCTCGCAAGCTGCAAAGCTTATGATCCCAATGCGAAAATAGACGGCATCTTAGTGCAGGAAATGGTGCCGAGCGGTACGGAAATTATTATCGGTATCAACAACGATGCATTATTCGGACCAATTATCTTGGTCGGGCTTGGCGGAGTTTTTGTGGAAATATTTAAAGATGTCGTGCTTTATCCGGCGCCGATCAATAAGAATGAAGCGCATACCATGCTCAAAAAATTAAAAGCATACAAGCTTCTTTGCGGTTATCGCGGCAGCGGCGCCTTAGATATCGACGCGCTTGCGGATTTGATTGTAAAAGTGGGTGATTATGCGGTAGCCAATAAAGACAATTTAAAAGAACTCGATTTAAATCCTGTCTTTGTATATGAAAAAGGTGTTAAAGCCGTGGATGCATTGATCGTTAATTATAAATAAAAAATATTTTGAAATAAAAAAATCCCTTTCAGTATTTGTCTGAAAGGGATTTTTTATTTTATGGTAAAATATGCGTGGGGTATTGCTGTTGACATTGGGAAATAATTAGTTTAAAATAATTCAAATAATTCATATCTTTAAATCACTGAGGAAAATTTATATTAATGAAAACAAGTACAGATACGATCGCGGCTATTTCGACTGCTTTGGGAAACAGCGGCATTTCTATTATTCGTATAAGCGGGCAAAACGCATTTGAAATAGCTGAGAAATTATATAAGGGCAAGCAAAAAAGGTTTTTTGAATTAAAAAACAGGACAATTCATTACGGACATATAAAGGAAAATGCATCGGGAAATATTATCGATGAAGTGCTGATCAGCAAGATGGAAGCACCCGCTACTTACACGGCGGAAGACATCGTGGAAATCAATTGCCACGGCGGGTTGACTGTGGCCGGCAGAGTGCTTGCAGAAGTGATTCGAGCGGGGGCAAGGCTGGCAGAGCCCGGAGAATTTACAAAAAGAGCTTTTTTAAACGGGAGAATCGATCTTGTGCAGGCAGAAGCTGTGATGGATATCATCAATGCAAAATCGAAAACTGCGCTGAATGCGGCACAAGACAGACTTACTGGGCATTTGTCGCAGGAAATCAACCATATGAAAGACATCCTGCTCGATATTCTTTCCTATATCGGCGTTGGAATCGAGTATCCGGAATATGATGAACAGGACAACGATGAAAAACACATTCGCCTCATGCTTTCCGAAGCGAAAGGAAAGCTCACAAAGCTGTATCTGAGTTCCAGAAGAGGGCAAATACTAAACGAGGGCCTTAAAGTCGCCATTGTGGGAAAACCAAATGCGGGTAAATCTATGCTTTTGAATGCGCTTACCAACCAGGACCGCTCCATCGTGACCGAAATACCCGGTACAACGCGGGATATAGTCAGTGAATTTATCAATATCGGCGGTATTCCCGTAAAGATTATCGATACGGCGGGGATAAGAAAATCCGAAAATAAGGTAGAACAAATCGGCATACAGCGCAGTATTCAGGCAATCAATGAAGCGCAGGTTGTGATTTTTGTTATAGACAGCAGCAGAAAATGGGAAAGCGAAGATGAACAGATATTTTCACTTTTGAAAAATAAAGATACTATTTATGTCGCTAATAAAAGTGACTTGCAGGAAGATGAGAGCATCAAAAAGCGACTGGATGACAAACAGATCATAGCTATATCCGCCTTGAAAAAAGAGGGGTTGGATGAAATAGAGAAAAAAATAGAAGAATTTGCAGGCGTAAAAGCGGATGATGTGCTAAGTGAAGCCATCGCCGCAAATGTTCGGCAGGAAAATCTGCTGAAGAGCGCACTGGACAGTCTGGACAGCGCCATAGAAAATTTGGATTTAGGATTGGAAATCGACATGGTGGAGATTGACATTAAAGATTGCCTTGAAAATTTGGCGGAAATAACAGGACAGACAATTGGAGAAGATATTATCGACAGAATCTTTGCTAATTTTTGTTTGGGAAAATAAGAAGGTATTCATAAAATGACATATACAGCAGGAAATTATGATGTAATTGTAGTTGGCGCAGGCCATGCGGGTTGCGAGGCGGCTTTGGCCAGCGCGAGAAAAAATAAAAAAACGTTGCTGCTCACCATTAATTTGGACGCAGTGGCGATGATGCCTTGTAATCCGTCGATCGGCGGCACAGGCAAGGGGCATTTGGTGCGGGAAGTGGACGCGCTCGGCGGAGAAATGGGCAAAAACATCGACAAGACGTTTATTCAAAACAGAATGCTCAACACGAAAAAAGGACATGCTGTGCGCTCGTTGCGTGCGCAGGCTGATAAAAAAAGATATCAGGTTGCCATGAAACAAGTCCTAGAAATGCAGGAGAATTTGGATTTGGTGCAGCAGGAAGTGGCGAGCCTGAATGTTGAAAACGGCACTATCAAAGGTATTACCACGCAATCTGGACTTTCTTATGAAGCAAAAGCCGTTGTGATTGCATCGGGCACTTATTTAAACGGAAAAATCATTATCGGGGATTATTCCTACCAGGGCGGACCAAACGGCATTCGCGCGGCAGTGGGGCTTTCGGATAGTTTGTTACAGCTTGGAATCAGGCTTATCAGGCTAAAGACCGGAACACCGGCACGAATCAACAAGAGAAGTGTGGATTTTTCAAAAATGACCCGTCAGGACGGGGACGAATATATCGAGCCGTTTTCTTTTGAGAACACGTTTGACTCTGCGCCCCAGTATCCGTGTTATTTGACTTATACGAACGAAGAAACACATGAAATCATCAGACAAAATCTGCATCGTTCGCCCTTATACGGCGGAAAAATCGAAGGCACGGGGCCCAGATACTGCCCGAGCATAGAAGATAAAGTAGTGCGGTTTTGCGACAAGGACAAGCATCAGCTTTTTATTGAGCCCGAAGGGCTGGATACGAATGAACTCTATGTGCAGGGGCTTTCATCCTCGTTGCCTGAAGATGTGCAGGAAAAGTTGATGCACACGATCAGCGGCCTTGAGCATGCTGAGATCATGCGCAGTGCTTATGCCATAGAATATGATGCCATTGATCCCGTACAGCTGAAAACGTCTCTGGAGGCAAAAGCCGTCAACGGTCTTTTTATGGCAGGACAGATCAACGGCACATCGGGTTATGAAGAAGCAGCGGGGCAGGGCATTATTGCCGGCATCAATGCCGTAAATTATATCGACGGAAAAGAACCCGTGATTTTAAAAAGAAGCGACGGATATATCGGTGTTTTGATCGACGATATCACAACAAAGGGAACGAGTGAGCCTTATCGCATGATGACTTCGCGCGTGGAATACAGACTTCTGCTTCGCCAAGACAATGCGGATATGCGGCTGACGGAGATAGGCTACAGGCAGGGACTTATCTCTAAAGAAAGATACGAGAAGTTTTTGCAGAAGAAAAGAACGATCGAGGCGCAGCTTCAAAGATTGAAAACCATGAAAATAAAAGCCGATGAGAAGACAAACGCGCTTTTAGAAAGCATGGGCTCTTCTACCATCACAGAGGGAATGACGATTTACGAATTGTTAAAACGCCCCGAGATCGATTATAATTTTGTTGAGCTTTTCGATGAAGAAGCCAGACTGCTCGACAGGCGCGTAAAAGAACAAGTGGAAATTCAAATAAAATATGAAGGATATATCAAAAAACAGGGGCAGCAAGTGGAGAGATTCTTAAGAATGGAAGAAAAGTTAATCGATGAAAATATCGATTATAGAAATGTTGAAAACTTAAGGCTCGAAGCCAGAGAAAAACTAAATAAAATCAAACCGAAGTCATTGGGGCAGGCATCAAGAATACTTGGCGTGTCACCCTCCGATATTTCGGTACTGATGATTTATATGGAAAGACAGAAACAAAAAACAAAACAGGGAGAGGAGAAAGTATGAAAATAAAAAACAAATCGGAAATGATACCCATTGACTGGATCGTGCCGAATAAAAATCAGCCTCGAAAGCACTTTGATGAGGAAAGCTTAAACGAACTGGCAGATTCCATTGCAAAAGTGGGTATTATCCAGCCTCTGACCGTGAAAACAATGCCGAACGGCAGATACGAACTCATAGCAGGGGAACGCAGACTGCGGGCATCGCATATGGTGGGGCTTACAAGAGTGCCCTGCATTATTGTAGAAGCAAGCGAAGAAGATGCGGCTTTTATAAGCATGATCGAAAATGTGCAAAGAGAAGATTTAAATTTTATTGAAGAAGCAATGGGGTACAAAACACTGTTGTCTTCCTATAACTTAACACAGGAAAAACTCTCCAATATCATAGGAAAAAAACAATCTACAATTGCCAATAAATTGAGAATATTAAACTTAAGTGAAGATGTTTTAAACTTGCTCAATGAAAACGGCCTTACGGAAAGGCATGCCAGAGCGCTTTTAAAACTGCCCACAAGTGAACGACTTGCGGCGACAAAGAAGATCATCAAGCGCGGGCTCAATGTGCGCCAGACAGAAGAGATGATCGATGACATGAATCAAAAAGATGGTATAAACCCAAAAAAGAGAAGAGTAACAAATATCATCGATAAAAGAATCTACGTCAACACAATCAAAAAAGCATTTAATGATATCAAAAAAACGGGGCTTCGTGCACTGTATGCCGAACAAGAAGACGGAGAAAACATCACCATTACGATCGTGATCCCGAAAAAGAATTAAAAACATATGTTTTTTATATAGATACTTGACAGAAATGCAATAATAGATGATAATAGTGCTTATATTTTTATACAGATGATGATGAAGCCGTGTTAAGCGTGCGCGTTACAGAGAAGTGGGAGAGCTGAGAACCACAAATGATCACCTTAACTGTATCACTTCGGAGTCAAATGCCTGAAAGTTTAGGGCATTTCGCCTAAAAGCGTTAATTGAGCTTAAGAGGGCAAAGCTAGTATGTGCTTTGCCAAATTGGGTGGCACCGCGGTTATGAATCGTCCCATTGATGTGGGATGATTTTTTTGTTTATTATAAAAATAAGCAGCAGAACAGGAGAGAAAGATGGTTTTTAAAACACTAAATTCCAACATCAAAGAAAGCGAACAGAATTTAATTGATTACTGGAAAGAAATCGACATTTTAAATAAGAGCATAGAAAACAGGGCAGGTAAGCAAAATTATGTATTCTATGAAGGTCCGCCGACGGCGAACGGAAACCCGGGCATTCATCATGTGCTGGCCAGAAGCATCAAAGACGGTATTTGCAAGTATCATGTAATGAAGGGGCAGAGAGTTGTCAGAAAAGCCGGATGGGATACGCACGGACTGCCTGTGGAAATAGAAGTTGAGAAACAGCTGAATTTGAAAAACAAAACAGAAATAGAAGCCTACGGGATTGCAAAATTCAATGAAAAGTGCAAGGAATCCGTGTTTGCATACGAATCACGCTGGAGAGAAATGACGACACGCATGGGGCATTTCATTGATATGGACAATCCTTATATCACGCTGAACAATGATTATATAGAAAGCGTGTGGTGGAGTCTAAACAAGTTTTACAACGAAGGCTACATGTATGAGGGGCATAAAGTCATGCCGTATTGCAGCCGCTGCGGGACAGGGCTTGCCTCGCATGAACTGTCACTGGGATATGCGGAGATACAAAATGAAACCGCGATTGTGCCCATGAAACGAAAAGACAGGGAAGATGAGTATTTCTTAGCCTGGACAACAACACCCTGGACGCTGATATCCAATGTAGCGCTGACCGTGCATCCCGATGAACTCTATGTGAGAGTGAAAAGCAAAGACAATATTTTTTATTGCGCCAAGAATTTGGTTTCAGCTCTTTTTGACAAAGAGTATGAAATTTTAGAAGAAATGAAAGGCAAAGATTTAGAATATATAGAATATGAACAGTTAATGCCGTTTGTGCAAGTGCCTCAAGGTGCAAAAGCATTTTTTGTGACATGCGCCGAGTATGTAACAACAGATGACGGCACAGGCATTGTGCATTGTGCACCTGCATTCGGGGAAGAAGACTATCAGACAGGTATGGAATATGGCCTTCCCGTATTGCAGCCTGTGGATGAGACCGGTGTGTTTACGACAACGCCGTGGAAAGGCAAGTTTGTTATTGATGCCGATAAAGAAATACTCGCATGGCTGAAGGCCGAAGGCAAACTGTTTAAGAAACAGCGATTTACGCACAACTATCCGCATTGCTGGAGATGTAAAACGCCTCTTTTATATTATGCGAAATCAAGCTGGTATATTAAAATGTCGGCTTTGAAAGATATTTTGGTAAAAAGCAATAACGAAGTAAACTGGCATCCGGAATTTGTCGGTGAAAAACGTTTCGGAAACTGGCTGGAAAATGTAAAAGACTGGGCGATCAGCAGAAACCGATACTGGGGAACGCCGCTCAATATCTGGAAATGCACTTGCGGCAACACCGCTTCGGTGGGTTCGAGAGCGGAGCTGAAAGAACGCGCGATCGAAGATATAGATATCAACATCGAGCTGCACCGTCCTTATGTGGATGATGTGCATCTCAAGTGTGAAAAATGCGGCGGAGTGATGAACCGTGTCAAAGATGTTATTGACTGCTGGTTCGACAGCGGAAGCATGCCGTACGCACAATATCACTATCCATTTGAAAATGAAGAAATTTATAAAGACCAATATCCCGCGGATTTTATCTGTGAAGGAATCGATCAGACACGAGGATGGTTTTACTCGCTGATTGCAATTTCCGTTTTTTTGAATAAAGAATCATGTTACAAAAATGTTTTGGTCAATGACCTCATCCTCGATGCTGAGGGAAGAAAGATGAGCAAAAGCCGCGGCAATACCGTTGATCCGTTTGCTTTATTCGACCAATTTGGAGCGGATGCGCTCAGATGGTATATGCTGCATGTGTCGCCTGTGTGGACGCCGACAAAGTTTGATGTTGAAGGATTAAAAGAAGTGAAAAGCAAATTCTTCGACACGCTGCGAAACGTGTATAACTTCTTTGCGCTGTATGCCAATACGGATCATGTGGATCCGAGAGAATTTTATATCGAACCGAAAGATCGAGATGAAATAGACAGATGGATCTTATCCAAATACAACAAACTCGTCAAAGACGCCACAGAGGCTATGGATGATTATGATATGACGAGAACCGTGCGGAGAATACAGCAGTTTGTGAATGAAGATTTATCGAACTGGTATATCAGGCGAAACAGAAGAAGATTTTGGGGAAGCCAGCTTACGGATGATAAGAAAGCCGTGTTTAACACAACCTATGAAGTGCTTCGAGGCATATGTCTGCTGGCGGCACCGTTTGCTCCGTACCTGCCGGATGAAATCTATAGAAATCTGACAGGAGAGACAAGTGTGCATTTGGGCGATTACCCAATTTGCGATGAGAGCCTGATCAATGAAGCCGTTGAAGAAAAAATGGATTTGGTACGAGAACTCGTAAGTATCGGAAGAAGCGCAAGGGAAGATGCGCAAATAAAAGTGCGTCAGCCGCTCAGCGCGATCCATATCGACGGCAAATACGAAGAACTGATTTCGGACTTAATCCCATTAATGAAAGAAGAGCTCAATGTGCAGCAGGTGCGCTTTGAAAAAGATCTTTCGGAATTTATGAACTTCAGCTTAAAGCCGAACTATAAAACGGCAGGACCGGTTTTGGGAGGCAAAGTAAAACTGCTGGCACAAGCTTTACAGAATGTGGATGCAAATAATCTGTTAAAACACCTGGAAGAAAATGGAAACATTGAAATGAACATTTCCCAGGAAATAATTAAAATCGACAAAGATTTACTGGATATACGAATTTCCGCAAAAGAAGGATTTAACGTACAAACGGAAAATAATCTTTTCATAATACTTGATACGCACTTAACGCAGGAGCTTTTGCGGGAAGGATTAGCAAGGGAACTGATCTCCAAAGTACAGCAGATGCGAAAAAACAGCGGTTTTGAGGTAATGGACAGGATCGATATATTGATCAAATGTCCGCAGGAAATCAAAGACGCGGCACAGGCGTTTGACGCCTTTATTAAAAAGGAAACACTGGCAGATTATATCCTCTTTACAGAGGAGACATATGAAGCGGTGAATTTGAACGGACGGGACTGTACCATTAAGGTGGTAAAAAAATAGAGGGTTATTATCTAATAAAGAAAGCGGGGAGACCTGCTTTTTTATTTATATCAATAAATATATTGAATTATGCTATAATACATATTAATAATGAACGTTTTATTTTGTTTAAAGGAATATGATGAAGAGAAAAATAGTTTATAAAATAGCCATCTTGAGAAAAATCAAAAAGACGGAGAAAGTTATTTATAAAAGCGGGCATTGATTTGCTTCGTGTATATAAAGGCAACGCCTGCCTAATCAGATTCTTCGACATGCTCAGAATGACACTTTCCCCATATGATACATCTGCGGATAAGAGGGTTTGTTGTGAGAACGTGGAAACACAGTTCGCTTTTACATTGAAGAGGTGCCTGCGAAAGTTTGAATCATTTTTATAAGATATTCATTATGGCAGGATTACAGAACGGCAAAGCAACTCCGTCACAAAAGGAGTTTTTCAAAGAAAGCTGTAAACAGAATGAACGCAGGATACGTTATTAGCATGATAGAAAGTAAACATATGGTATTTGCCCTGCCGAATTTTTATGTACGCTCTGAGTGATTTGTCTCACTTATAATACATCTAACTGCTAAGACAAAAAAGAGCAACAGAAGTCAGTATTTTGCATAGTAAGGCAGCTCATATAAAATATGCTTTATGAAACAGGGTTTGCAATAAAAAAACCGATACAAAAGTATCGGTTTCAAGATAAGTCTTTTTATTAATTTTTTACACGTCTTGGGTAGAGCTTGATATCGTATTTATCATATAGACTATCTATATAAACATCATGAACATTTTTGATTTCTTTCGGAAGCTTTACTTTTACTTTTTTAAACAGTTTTGCTTCTTTATCCGAGAGCTCGGACTCTTTATAATTGGAAACGAGCGTTACGGTGATTTCTTCTGTTTTATCTTCTAGTGTCGGAGCTGCATATGCATAGATGACATGATATCCATATTCCGACTTAACAGGATCGCTGACTTCGCCTACCGAAAGCGCGAAGGCACCTTCCGTGAATTCATCGACCATTGTGTCGGTATCAAATCGTCCCAGATCGGAGGCTTCAAGTACATAGTCTTTATCCTGGTATTCTTCCATCAATGTATCAAAATCTTCTCCGGCCTGCGCTCTGTCTGCGCATTCCTGTGCTTCTTCCAAGTTATCTTCGGAAAACAGGATATGCTTTGCATACATGGTTTCGCCTTCCTTCGTGCCATAGTTTTCATCGTAATAGGATTGTATTTCTTTATCGGTTGGCGTGTAATCTTCTATTTCTTCTTCGAATGCCGCCGTGATTTTATCTTGGGCTACGAGCATTTTGGCATATTCCGTTGAATAGGTCTGCCAGTTTTCATAAGATATAAATTGTTCTTCGAGAAATTCTTTTTTGCTGTCTTCATCCGCGGCAAATAAATCCAAGTATGCATTGACTTCTTCCAGCTTTGAGGTGATTTCGTCATCCGTGATTTCTATACCTTCGTCGACAGCTTCGTTATAGTAGACTTCAACTTGCGCATAATTTTCAATGATATTGGTGTAGTAGGTTTGGAGCTCGTCATCCGTCTCGGGACTGTCGGAGCCGGACATATAGGTATCGATGGCCTGGTTCATTAAATAATAAAGGAACTTGTTCATGATCAGAGGATCGCCGTTTACTTTGGCGACCTGATAATTTTGCATATCTTCGTCTTCGGAGATAATGGAATAAAAATCATCTTCCAAAGCGGATACATATGAGTATTTCATATAAAAATCTTCTAAAAAGGCTTGGAAATCCGCCTCTGTTATGTCAAATTGACTGTAGAAAGAAGCCATATCGTCTGTGCTTGCTGCATCGGCAATATAGCTCATCGTGTAATCTACATTTTCTTGCCAAACAGACTCATCGACTGTATATCCGCGGTCTACGGCATCAAGATATTCCGCATTGAGCTCGGCAAGCTCGGTAAGCATTGTCTGCTTGAGTTCGACCAGCTCGTCATCGGTCGGCATGGAAGCACTGTTTATGCTGTAGATAATTTCATAATATTTTAAATAATTATTGAATGTTGATTTTAAAATGTCGGTATCATTTACGACCGCGACAACACGGGAGGCGTCTTTTTCTTCGTTGACTTGTGCACACGAAGTAAAGCTTAGAAGCAGCAAGAGAGCTACAAGCAACGTCAAAAATTTTTTCATATGTTCTTTTCCTTTCAATAGCTTAATAGTTTTATTATAATCTTTAATTGTGAATTTTCAATGAAGATATTGTATCTAAAATCTTTTTTACGTATTCTATCGAAGAGAGATATGATGTGTTGTTAAAATGGAGCTCATTGACTTGTTTTTTTGTCGTGATAACTTTAAAACTGCATGTTTTATACAGTTCCTGCAAAATACTTGTGTCAAACACAGCGGAAGGTATCATTTTAATCATATTCTTTTCCTGTTTTATTTTTTCTATTCCCAAAGTTTGTGCCAGATTACGCAAATATCCTATTTGCAGCAAATTTTCGGTAGCATACGGCAGTTTTCCGTATCTGTCGGCGATATTTTCGCGCAGAGAAGATATTTGCTGTGGCGTTTCAAGCAGAGCGATATCTCTGTAGAGTTCCATCCTTTGTGCCGATGAGGCGATGTAGTGTTCCGGCACATACGCATTGACATGTAAATCAATTTCCGCATATAAAGGTTCCTGCTGTGTGATGCCTTTGGCTTCGTTGAGCACTTCTTTTAATATCCTCGAGTACATCTCATAGCCGACATCTCCGAAATGACCGCTTTGGCTGAGGCCGAGGATATTGCCCGCGCCGCGAATCTGCAGATCCCGCAGCGCAATTTTATGACCGCTCCCAAATGAGGTATAATCACGGATGGCTTTTAAACGTTTTTGTGCATCGACGGGTAAAATTTTATTTTGGGGATATGTTATATAAGCATAAGCCTGCCTGTCGCTTCTGCCGACACGCCCTTTGAGCTGGTAGAGCTGAGCAAGCCCCATTTTGTGTGCGTCTTCGATGATCATCGTGTTTGCAGAGGGTATATCCAGGCCGTTTTCAACAATTGTTGTGCTTAAAAAGATGTCATATTTGCCTTCTATAAACTCTGCCATCAATCTTTCCAGACGAGATTCGGCCATTTGACCGTGGGCATATGCTATTTTTGCCTCCGGAATCAAGTTCTGAAGCATTTGCGCTTTGTATTCTATGCCTTTTACTTTATTGTAAATATAGTAAACCTGTCCGCTTTGGGCCAATTCTTTATGAATGGCATTTTTTACGACCAAATCGTCGTACTCCATAACGAAAGTGAGCACGGGAAAGCGGTTTTGAGGCGGTTCGTTTAAAATGCTGATATCCCGGATGCCGATCATAGACATATGCAGAGTTCGGGGAATGGGTGTTGCCGTTAGGGTGAGCACATCAACGTTTGCTTTGTATTGCTTTATTTTCTCTTTGTGTGCAACACCAAACCGCTGTTCTTCATCAACGATGAGCAACCCCAGATCATGAAAGGTGACGTCATCCGATAAAATTCGATGTGTGCCTATGAGGATATCGATCTTGCCTGCTTTTAAGCGCTGCATGATTTCTTTTTGCTGGGCTTTTGTTTTAAAGCGGCTCATCATTTCGATCGTGATGGGAAAAGCTGCAAATCGCTCACAAAAGTTTTTATAATGCTGAAGCGCTAGCACGGTGGTAGGGACTAAAACAGCGACTTGCTTGGAATTATCGACGGCTTTGAATGCGGCGCGTTGTGCCACTTCGGTTTTGCCGTAGCCTACATCTCCGCAAAGAAGACGGTCCATGGGCCTTGCCGACTGCATGTCTTTTTTGATCTCATCGATACATTTGAGCTGTTCATTCGTTTCTTCATACGTAAAAGCTGCTTCGAACTCCGCCTGCCAGATGCTGTCTTGACTAAAGGCGAAGCCTTGGGTTTGTTCACGCTTGGAATAAAGTTCTAAAAGCTCCTTAGCCATTTCCTGAACCGCGCGCTTGGTTTTTGCTTTGCTTTCTTTCCAGTCGGAGCTGCCGAGCCGGCTCAGGCGCGGAGGCGTATCACTGCTTCCTATGTATTGCTGTACTTTGTACATTTGGTCCAGCGGAACATATATTACAGAGGACTGCGCGTATTCGATGACGGCAAAGTCCTTACGCACGCCATCCGTTAAAATTTGCTCGTTGCCTTTATAGCGGCCAATGCCAAAAATGTCGTGAACGACGTAATCTCCCGCTACAAAATCGGAAAAGAAACTTGCCTGCGAAGCGGAGCGCCGCTCTTTTACGACTTTTTTGTGCGATTTCAGCAGGGTGGAAGCAGCAATAAAAAGAAGTTTTGATTCGTACAGATCAAAACTATTCATCAACGGGGTTTTTATGAACTGAACACAGGCGGCAGGCAAGCTTTCAATAAGCGAAAACAACTCTGTTACGGCTGTTTTTTCAGCGTTTGTTGAAAAGCAGACAATGAAGGTGTATTGCTGCTTTGCATAAGAAAGAAAGGCTTCTTTAAGACCGTTGAAGTTTTTAAGGTCCCCGGCAAGACCTCTCACATGCAGATCAATTGGAGCGGCATGCGTGAAAACAGACGATGTAGCAAGGTTTCCAAGCGCTACTGTTTGATTGCCGCGAAAAGTTTCTAAAAGCTCTTCAAAAGACATCAGCGCCGAGATCTCGTCTGAAAAGGCTTTGCCTTTTTCCAGTAATTCGGTATATAGAAGCATATAGGTTTTTAAATGATCGAGATAACTTTGCTCAATTTCGTTGAATGAATCTAAAACAAGAACAAAATTTTGGGTATAAGACAATAAATTTGTTTTTTCTTCCTTTGCAGATGAAGTGTATATCAAGCGCGTGGATAGTTCATCTTTAAGCCGATTTAAGTTATCTATGATTTCCTGCGTGTTTTCGTCTTTATTCGACATTTTTTCAAGTGCAGAAATACGTTTTTGTATTTCTGCACCCGCTTTTTTCATACGATGAGATTCTTCGTCTTCCGAGAAAAGATTTTCACGTGATGGGTATATGCTAAAAACTTTTATAGAAGCATGAGACGACTGTGTGGCGGCATCAAAAGTTTTTATACTTTCTATTTCATCGTCAAAAAAATCTATTCTGACGGGATTATCATGATTGATTGCAAAAATATCGACAATGCTTCCCCGTACAGAAAATTGCCCCGGGGATTCGGTGAGTTCGCTGCGTTCGTATCCCAAACCGACGAGCTTCTTGACAAGGCTTGCAATATCAAGAGTCTCTGATACTTTTAGGGTTAAGATAAATTGATACAGATCGGAATGAATGGGATTTGAAAGCGCTTCGGCGCTTGTGACGATGAGAATGCGTTTGCTGTTACCGAGAGCGCACAGCGTATTAATGCGCTGATAATCGATTGCTTTATCATGTGCGGTACTGATACTTGTATAAAGTCCTAAAGATGGGTAAAGCATCGCATTTTGCGCAGCAGGAAGCAAAGCAATAAATTTCTTTGCCAGAAAATCTGTCGGCGCGATATAAATAATGCTTTCTGTGAGCTCGCTTTTTAAAAAAGATAAAAAAACGCTCTTAAAATCGTCTTCCATTCCGCTGATATTTACCGAGCGTTTTTGCCTGATTTGATTTAATATTTTATTTAAAGAAGCATCTTGTTGTAAGAGCGTAATAAAATTTTTATTCATCATTGTTCTCTGCGGTGTTTTCTTGCTTTTTATTTTTGCGATTGATGATATTCATTGCCTGATCGATATCACTTTCAATAAAAAGTTTTACAGCGTCTGCGGCACTGATCACGGCCTTCTGCATAATAGGTATTTCTTCGGCGGTGAAACGTGAGAGCACATAATCTTTTATTTCAAAACATGGATTGCCGATGCCTATGCGAATACGCGCGATATCATTGGTGCCAAGGAGGCGCAAAATATCGTCCATGCCGTTATGACCGCCGGCGCTGCCCGTTTTGCGCACGCGCAAAAAGCCCGGCTCAAACGAGGTGTCATCATATATTATCATAATATTTTGCAGAGGGATGTCGAAATAGTCAACATAAGCCCTTACACATTCGCCGCTTAAATTCATGTAGGTATGCGGTTTGAGGAAAATAATCTTTTGTGCATTGATCATATGTGTGTAATACTCACCTTTGAATTTCATCTTTTTGTTGGCGAGGCGGTATTTATCAGCCATGTAATCAATGACTTCGAAACCGATATTATGGCGTGTAAGCGCATATTTTCTGCCGGGATTACCGAGTCCTGCGATTAAAAACATAATTTTGCTCCTGCAATATTTTCAACATAATATTATATCATTAAAGCGGAAAAATAAAAAGTCGTCAGAAGTAATGGCAATAATACAAATAAAATAGAGGCAAAGTGAGAAAGCACAATTCATAAACGTTTTTTAGTATGTTAGCTTTAAATATAGTGAAGCATACCGGCAAGATATATATGACAGTCGTTGCTAAAGAGATATGAAGCAAATAAAAACCGCATGATATGAGAGATAGATGGGATTATATTTGAAATCGGGCAAATGCTAAAAACATAAAATCATCTTATGAAAAAGCAAAATGAAGCTAAGTTATTAGTCACGGGCCAAATGCAAAGAAATTATTTACAATGATTGGGGTAGTTGAAAAGAGGAGAGTGTCTTGATTTATTTGCCTAAGATGCCGACTCGACCCGATTCCTCGACTGCGTTTAGAAATATAATAAAGAAAAGTTTTGTTTCTTTACTCATAAAGTAGCCTTTCTTTTTTTCTAATGAATAAGGGCGGGTAAAAATCGGACCCGCCCGGTGATGTTGGCTATAAACAAGGCTAATTGGATGTTTGAATCGACCAGTCATCCTTTGTCTTATAAAGAAAGAGCGTGGGCGAAGCGCCGGCGTTGAAATCTAAGGAGATATCCAGCGTTTGTGTATGAGAAGCCTCATCTGTAAAAGTAACGGAATACGAAGAACTGCTTGTATCTGTGAGGTAGAAATCACAGCTTTCATAGGGAGCAAGCTCTCCATCCATGACTTGTGTTTCATTGTCACTATTAAAGACGATCTCATTTAATATGACAGAACTTTCATTGATGATTTGGATATGAACCATATCTGCAATATCTAAATCTTCAAATACTTTTTTTGCATGGGCGATCGAATAATTGTATCTGCGGAAATCGATTTGCTCAACATTTTGAAGATATTGCTTTTGGCTTGTCAGAAAAAGCTGTATTTCGTTATCATCTACATTTTCCAGACGTTTGAACTGATCGGCTGCGTCTGTGCTCAGGTTGTATAGATAAGACACGTCGATTTTGCCGGTGGAGAAGTATCTGTCGATATTTTTCTTTGCAACGTATGCTTCCGTGTTCACGCATAAGACAGCCAGATAATAAAACAGCGCAATGATAAATAAGATCTTGATGAAATCAAGCGCAGGCTTGTAGATTTTAATAAAGATAAAGGCAAGTACGGCAAACTCAAAGATCAGCAGTAAATATACAAATAACCGAAGCATGGTGTATCCGTATTCCGCTTCGTACAAATGCATTCGATAAAAAGATGAGACTGCAAGCAGAAGCGTAAGAGCGGTAAAGATACTCAGCAATATCTGGATTGCTTTGCCGTGCTGCATGGGAGTAAGCAGTTTGAAGATGATAAGTATTACTGCAAGGTTGATAATCGTGAGAGCGACAAGCTGAAAGAAACCGCTTCTTGCATATTGTGCATAATCAAAATTGAGTGGAAGGCCTGCTCTGTAGCCTATAATCAAAGTAACAAACTGAAAGATGCAGAAGAGTGCATAGACAGCTGTTGCAACACTTAAGACAATATAGATCTGTGTTTTAAAATTTTTACCTGCCATTTTTTCTTCTGCGGAAGAGGTTTCTTGTAAGAATTCCTCGGTTTCTTTAAAAGTCAAACGCTTTTCTATCGCAAAGCGGATAAAGCCATACGCGTAAGCCGATGTAAGAGAAAAGAAAAATACATAGTAAATGATATCTCCGAGATGTATATCAAAATTTTCAAACCATCGATGAAAATAAGTGTTGAGCAGCATATCGGAAGAAAACATCAGAGGCAAAATAATGATAAGCAGCAGGATGCTAAATAAGATGCCGTAAAAGATATTTCGATTTTTACCATCAGATTTTTTTATTGAAAAAATTGTTTGAATAAGGTTTGAAAAAAATCTGAATATATATGCGAAAGGAAAAATCAGATATTTTACATAGGTTGCAAAAGCGGGGTTGGTTTTCGTGCTGGTCAACACGGTTGTGATATAGAGCAGCGGCACCGCGAGAAACGTTATCGGCCGCAGCATCGTATTCATGAAAAGCGTGTAACTTAAGGCATATAAAAAATTTATACCCGTAAATAACAAATACGTTTTTTTATTAAAGTTTTCATTTCGAGCCAGCATCACATACGTGAAAGAGAACATAAGCAGCATAAAAAGCGTGTAATTGAGTGTCGGATAGAGCGTTTTATGAAACAATACAGTGTACACCACTCCGGTAATGACCGACAAAATAATTAAAAGTATATGATTTTTATTGTCTTTTTCTATAAAATAGCTCATGATTTACACCTCACCTTCATGAGAGTATTCTAAAATATCGCCAGGTTGGCACTGAAGCTCTCTGCAAAGTGCTTCAAGTGTTGAAAAACGGATGGCCTTTGCTTTATTGTTTTTTAAGATCGACAGGTTGGCATTGGTGATGCCGATGCGTTCGCTGAGCTCGCCAAGTGAGATCTTTCTTCTGGCCATCATGACATCTAAATTCAATATAATTGCCATAGCCGCCTCCTAAATGGTTAAATCGTTGTCTTCTTTATATTCGACAGCTCTTTTAAAAACCTCGCCTAAGATAAGGCTGAAAAGCATGGCGATAAAGAAAACAAACAATGCAATCACTGTCATCAGTGAATTGGCCACAAAAATTTTAACTAAAAATACGAGGCAGTTGACAGCACATAATGCCGATATGCGTTTGAGTGCCACAACATTTCTATGCACAAACGGGTCTGATTTTTCAAGGGAAAGAAAAATAATGCGCAGTTCGTTTAGAATCACAAGTGTGGAAAGCCCAAGTATATATAAAATAATCATAAAAAATGTATATAGACCGCCTGTGCTGTTTTCATAAAACAACTTCATAAGCCAAGGAAGACTCCAGGGCAGAGATAGCATAATAACAATGCCAAAAAGACCGGATAGAAGTATTAATATTTTGATAAATGTAGACAGGGAATTTTTACCCGTGTATCTCATTTCACATCACCTCTTTTATAGTAGTATACTTATTATATGATGAATGTCAATAAAAAATTATTGATAAACAATAAATTTTTTTATAAATTTTGGTAATGGGTATATGATGTAATAACATTTTCAATTTATTTTAAGTTTTTGTATTTATAAAAAAAGCAGTATTTAACAATATTAAAGAAAACATAAAAATATTGATTTATAGACAGAGAAGGTAGATATTTTATATATAAAAAGGTATAATTATTTGTAAAGTTTTTGATAATTTTTTTATAAAAAAACAAAGCAAAGGCTGCATGGGAAAAAGCCTGATTCATTATTGAGGATATGTAAAAAAAGTAGACTTGCACACATCAGGAGGTAGGAATGTCAGAATTACTGAAACTGCAAAACGGTTCAGATGTAAGGGGGGTAGCACTTCAAACACAAATAGAAGAAATAACAATAAATGAGCAGATTGCTTATAACATCACGCGCTCATTTGCAAGACTTGTAAAAGCAAAATATATCAAAGAGGAAGGAAAAACTTTTTCGGCAACAGTGGGCATGGACAGCCGACTCAGCGGCCCTGTTTTAAAGCAAGCCGTACTTGACGGCTTCGCAGATGAGGCTTTTACAGCCTACGATGCGGATTTGACCTCAACACCAGCTGTGTTTATGTCGACCATTTATGAAGAGATTGCTGCCGATTGCGGTATTATGATCACTGCGAGCCATCTGCCCTACAACAGAAACGGGATGAAATTCTTTTTTAAAGAAGGCGGCATCAATAAAGATCTTTTAAAAGAGGTGCTTATGAATGCGGAAAACAATGTTCCCGCACAAAAACGCGGCAGCATTGTGCCGCTTGAGTTGACGAAGATATACAGCGATTATTTGACCGATATTATCAGAAAAAGAACAAAGCAGCAAAGACCTTTTGAAGGCAGACATATTATCGTTGATGCTGGTAACGGTGCAGGCGGTTTTTTTATCAACATACTCACCCGGCTTGGAGCCGATACTGCAGGAAGCCTTTATCTTGAGCCTGACGGAATGTTTCCAAATCATATACCAAATCCTGAAAATAAGGCCGTTATGGAGGAGTTTTCGAAAAAAGTGCTCAAGGCCGATGCGGATTTGGGGATTATTTTTGACACGGATGTAGACAGAGCGGCTTTTGTGGATAAATCGGGCAGAATCATTGCCAAAAATGCGCTTGTGGCCTTGATGTCGGTGATCGTTGTAGGAGAGAGGGAAAAAAGCGTGATAGTGACAGACTCCGTGACATCGGCGGCATTGAGCGAATTTATCGCAAGTATAGGCGGCATCCATCACAGATATAAAAGGGGATATAAAAATGTGATTGACGAAGCCATCCGTTTAAACGACAAAGAAGTCTATACGCCCATTGCCATTGAGACAAGCGGACATTGTGCACTTAAGGAAAATTTCTTTTTGGACGACGGCGCGTATATGGCGGTCAAAATTTTGATTTTGTTCGCGCAAATGACTAAAGAAGGCAAAATACTCTCGGATGCGATCAGCACACTCCGTGAGCCTGTGGAATCGGTTGAAGTAAGAGGAAAAATTTTAAAAGAAAACTTCAAAGAATATGGACAGGCTATTTTAGACGCATTCAAGACCTTTGCAAAAAACAAAGAAGGATGGAAAATAGAAGTGCCTTCTTATGAAGGGGTGCGTGTGCTGACAGATAAACAAAACGGAGACGGATGGATCCTTATGCGTCTTTCTCTTCATGATCCGCAGATCGTGATCAATATGGAATCGGACAAAGAAGGCGGCGTAGCGCAGATGACCCGGGAGATAGAGATATCAATCAGCGCATTTGATGCATTTAAGATAGATTTTGAAAAGGATAAGAAATGAAATTTATTATTGATAAAAAAGTATTTGAAAAATTAGAAAATTACTGTGCAGGTGTTGTTGTGGCAAATGGTGTCGACAACACGAAAGAAAACAAAGATATTGCACAAATGCTAAAAAAGCAAGTGCAGGAAGCTCAAAATAAGCTTGAAGACGTGAATTTAAAAGAGAATGAGGCCATAGCCGTCTACAGAGAGGCGATGCAGACTGTGGGCATAAACCCAAACAGATTTCCGTGCTCCATCGAGGCGATGCTTAAGCGTGTGCAAAAAGGCGGCGGCTTGCCCAGTTTGAACGCAATCGTGGATTTGAACAATTACATCTCCGTAAAATATAAACTGCCGATGGGTTCGCACGATATCGACGCGCTGAGCGGTGATATCCAAGTGAGATATTCAAAGCAAGGTGATTTGTTTTTGCCGTTGGGCCAGACCGAAGAGGAGACAGTAGACGCAGGTGAGTTGGTCTATGCCGATGATGTGCGTATCCGCACAAGAAAATGGATCTACAGGCAAAGCGACATCGGCAAGATCAATCCCGAAAGCGAGACGGTCTTTTTCCCGATCGACGGCTTTCATAACGTCAACAAAGACAAGGTGGACGAAGCGGCAAGTGAGCTTGCAGCGCTTTTAAAAAATTATTTTAATTGTGAAGTGCTGACGGGCTTTGTAGATAAAGATAAGAATGAAATGGTTATAAAATAGAGGAAAAGCGGCTCTGCCATCAGGTGAATAAACAACACAAATTGGGACAGGTATATAAAATACATAAATTATGAGTATAATAAAAGGAGAGGTGAAAAGTGTCGAAAGCAGTGATACTTTATTATTCTTATGAAGGAAGCACAAAAAGAATCGCCGAGTATTTGGCGGACAGCCTGACTCTGGATATCGAAAGAATAACGCCTGTAAGAGAAATGAAGACGAAGGGATTCGGCAAGTTTGTATGGGGCGGCGGTCAGGTGGTGATGAAAAGGAAGCCGAAGATTAATGCGCTGCAAATCAATCTTGATCAGTATGATACGGTATTTCTCGGCTCGCCGATCTGGGCAGGCACTTTTGCGCCGCCCGTTTACACAATGCTAGAGACAGACATGTTGAAAAATAAAAAAATCGCCTATTTTTATTGTCATGAAGGCGGAGACAAACATGCCGTATCCAAAGCGAGAGAAAGCATTGAGAAAAGCAATGAGTTTATTTCCGCGTGTCCTTGTATGAATGTGCAGAAAAACTTTGATACAGTCAAGATCGAAGTATCAAACTGGGCGAAAAATGTTTTAAAACAAAGCTGAAACAAGTAAAGAATAAAATTTTTGCCATAGCAGCAAGCAAAAGTGAAAAAAATATCTCAACAACCTGCAATGCGGGTTGTTTTTTTATCATAAAAAAGGACAATTATGCATATTTACTTTAGGACAGTGAATAAGTTATTAACAAGAGGAATAAACATTTATATGTGAGGTAAGAGCCAAAGGAGGAGAGAAGCGTGAAATATGACTTTCTCAAAGGAAAAAATCATTTTCAGTGCGGCATCAATATCAATTATAACAAAGAAACAAAGCAGATTGATTTGCATTTATTTTTTATGAATATGCCAAAAGCCGAATATGGCATCGGGCTGTATAACGAAAATGAGAAAAAAAATCTTTTTATAATCAACAATATGAAAAGCAATAAATTCAAACTCAGCTTTGAAGTATCAAAACTGAGGGAATATAATTATTTGATTATTTATAATATCGAAAAATATGATGATATATTGTTCTTATATAACGTAGAGTTTCTTGGTTTTTATAAAAAGGAAAAAAATACGGAAACAGTAAAAATCGCCGAAAACACGGCTCAAGCGGTCAAGGAAAATAATGCAGAGTGCGCAAAAGAAAGTAAAGCAGCAGAAGAAAAACCGGATGATGATGTACATATTCAATCACAAAAAACAGTGAAAGAGAAGAAGGAAGATACAAATAACGGACAGTTTCAGGCTTTAATGCCCGAATGGTCAAAAATTTCTAATGAAATCGAAGAAAAATTGTCAAAAAATGTAAATGAAAATGTAAGTGAAGAAAAAGAGAATACTATATTTTATAAAGATAAAAAAACAGATGAGCCGCATACAGACAATGAAAAGACAAAACGCTATCAGCCGTTTATTCAAAGCGAAAACAAATCGAATGTGGAAAAAATCGAAGAGCAAAACGAAACAGTGCAGCAATTAAACAAAAAATATATTCAGTCCGCAAAAAAACAAAGCGAGCCTGTCGGGCATAAAATGACAAAACAAATTTTAAACGAACATTTCAGGCCGATATCGCCGTTTGAGCCCAAAATTAAAAATCATGAGTGGTTTGTGAGTGTGGATAACAGCAAAAAATTTTTGGTGGATTTAAACGGACGCATGATTGATTACCAAACATTATACTTTAATACCGGATCTTTTGCACAGGAAGGATATCCCTCAAGGATTGTGGGATATTATTCAAAAGATCAAAACAATGAAAATATCGACTATATTGTGCTTGGCGTGCTTGGTAAATATATGCAGAATCATCAGCCGATGCGCGGACTTACGGGATATGTGTATTGGCACAACGTTACAAAAGATGCCGAAATTGGCTACTGGGTCATCTATTTGGAAGTAAGCAGCGGGAAAATCGTTGTACCGATGAACAAAAAAAAGTAAAAAGCTGTAAGGAATAGCTTTCGCTCCTTTAACAAACAATAATGTTTGAAGGAGGGATAGTATGAGAAAATTATTCATTGGTATCGTATTGATACTGCTGTTGTTTGTGGTCAGCGGTTGTACAAGCAGCACGAAGAGCATCTATGATGACAACAATTCAAGTTATGATAACAGTCTTTATAACGCTGATTATCCGACAAAAGTGATCACCGATAACGACACTACAAACAAGAGCATCAATACGGATATGGAAAATTATTTCAAAACGAATAAAATCACCGAGTATAAATACTCGACCGTGGGCGACAAACTCCAGGTGTGGATAGCTGATTTTAACAACATGACTGATGAAGCGAAAACAAAAATTAAAAATGATTTAAAACAATATAATAAAAATATAACGGATATCGAATTTGTAGAAAACAAAACAGATATTAAATAGCAAAAAGGCACAAACTGTGCCTTTTGAATTGACTTTTATTCAATGGAAGAATTATTCCATTTGTTTGCCGAAAAACAACGCTGCCATCATGGCAAGGCTCATATCGGACTGACTCATATCTTCATTATTGTCATCATTTGTGATAATGACCATACCCATCGCATCCCCATAGACCAGTATGGGAGCGAACGCCTGACTGAAATGCTCTTTTGCATCACTTGAAGTGAGAGGAATTTTTACATCGTCATGGTTAAGCATACGGCTTTTTCGGCTTGAGAGCATATTTTCAATTTCTTTACTGACAGGCTGATCGATATATTCTTTTTTATTCGTGCCGCTGCAGGCAACGACTCTGTCTTTGTCGGTGATGAGGCAGGTATGCTTTGTGATTTGGTTGATGGCCTCTGCGCATTCCATGCTGGATTGACTGATTTCGCCTACGGGAGAATATTTGCGAAGGATCAATTCTCCGTTGGCGTCCGTGTATATTTCAAGCGGTTCACCTTCGCGGATTCGCATGGTTCGTCGTAGTTCCTTGGGTATGACTACCCGTCCTAAATCATCTATTCTTCTTACAATGCCGGTAGCTTTCATACAAATAGTTCCTTTCAAATGATTTCTTTAAATTGGTATTAGTATTATTTCATAAAATTGACAATATTATGCCGATTGGATGAAGTAATTTGAATTAGTAAAATTTTACAGGGGTGTTTTTAAAATAAAAATAAAATTAAATTTCTTTTTTGTATCCGTTTACAATTATGATATAATGTAATCAAAGTTTTTTAAAAAAATTATAAGGAGGTTTTAGTATGGCACAAGTAGCATTTGATGTTGCTAAAGTAATGGCAGATCTGGCAAAAATGGAAGCTGACGGATATAATTTCTACGAAAAAGTTGCGAAAGCCGCGGAAGGCACCAGGACACAAAAAGCTTTTCAAAAATTTGCAAATGACGAAAGAAAACATGAAGCGTTCTATTTGAAACAGATGAAAAAGTATGAAGGCAAAGTCTATGAAGTCGACCAAGAGGAAGCGAAATTTCTTAATTTAATGCTAAGCGCCCCTTCGCCTCTTGACAAGCTTGAAGATGAAGTAGGCGATACGGAAGTGTGGGACTCTTCACAAGTGCTGAAAATCGCGGAAAAACTTGAACGTGACACGATTTTGTTTTTAGGGCAAATTATGGCGGTGCACGATGATTTTGCTAAAGAAGAAGCGTTTATCGCGGCGCTCAAAGAGGAAAAGGAGCATTTGTCCACGATACTGCAAAGTCAGTCGGAAAGACTTTCGAGCGCGCTGATGCTGTAGGCGGGTGTGCAGAATTTTTATTTGCGTAATATGTTAAATCCCTTTTGTGCGGTGCAGGAGGGATTTTTTACTTGATAATAGCGTTGTGAGAGAAATACTAAACAGAATCTAATAAATTTTCTTTATACCAATGAATGGTAAGCTTGATGCCTTCATTAAAGCTATATTCCGGCGTATAGCCAAGTATTATTTTTGCTTTTGTGATGTCTGCACTGCTGTGTTTGATATCACCTTTTCTACACGAAGCAAAGATGGGATTTATTTCTTTGCCGAGGATGGATATTAAAATTTTATAAACATCAAGTAAGTTTATGCATTCCCCGTAAGCAATATTATAAGATTGTCCTGCGGCATCGTGAGGAGCAAGACAAGCTTTTAAGTTGGCTTCAACGACATTTTCAATATAAGTAAAGTCGCGTGATTGTGTGCCATCTCCATAAATAACCGGTTGCTCGTTATTGAGCAATTGCTTTATAAACTTAGGTATTACTGCAGCATAAGCTCCTTTAGGATCCTGGCGTTTGCCGAATACATTGAAATAACGCAATCCGTATGTATCAAGACCATATAGATCGGTATATAATTTGGCGTATTCTTCACAAGTGCGTTTAGTAAGGGCGTAGGGAGATAACAACTTACCTTCTTTTCCTTCTGTTTTTGGAAGAGAAGGCTCCTCTCCGTAAACGGAAGAACTTGACGCATAAATGAATTTCTTAACTTTATTTTCACATGAAGCTTGCAACATATTCAAAGTTCCGCGGATATTGATTTCCTCGTATATAAGCGGCATCTCAATGCTTCTCGGGACACTGCCCCATGCGGCCTGATGGAGCACATAATCGATCTTTTTTGTTGCTTTATAACATGTGCCGTAATCTCGGATATCCCCTTTTATAAAAGTATAATTAGGATGATTGATAAATAAATCCACATAAGCTTTTTTGCCTGTTGATAAATCATCAAGACAATTTACCCGATAGCCCATATTTAACAAGGCTTCGCAAAGATTTGAGCCAATAAATCCGGCGCCGCCTGTAACAAGAAATACGGCATCTTGATTGAATTTTAAAGATGAATAGTTCATTTATAGACTCCAGTAAAGATAGCCGGCTTGCTTTGCTTGTTGATGATCTATAAGGTTTTTTAAATCGAGCAGAATTTTTTTCTGAATATCTTTTTTATATAAATTATTTAATGATTCAATGGATAAGGATTTATATTCATTGTGTGCAACTGCAAGAATAACGGCATCCATATTTTCGATTTCTTTGATATCGGTAAGATTTATTTTATATTCATCACTTGCATCCTTATCGTTTGCCAGCGGATCACTGATGACAGGGCGGATGCCATACTCATGTAGTTCTTTTATAATATCCATTATTTTCGTGTTTCGAATATCGGGGCAATTTTCTTTGAAGGTTACACCCAAGATTGCAACATTGGCATTTTTGACTGATATACCTGCCGAAATTATTTTTTTGACAAGATTTTCAGCTACATATTTGCCCATGGCGTCATTAATTTTGCGTCCCGCAAGGATGATTTGACTGTGATAACCAAGCTGCTCGGCTTTATAGGTCAGATAATAAGGATCCACACCGATACAATGACCGCCTACAAGACCGGGCGTGAAATTTAAAAAATTCCATTTTGTTTCTGCCGTGTCTAATACTGATTTTGTGTTGATGCCCATTTTATTAAATATAATGGAAAGTTCGTTCATAAAGGCTATATTGATATCTCTTTGACTGTTTTCAATTACTTTTGCCGCTTCTGCAATTTTGATGGATTCTGCTTTATAGATACCCGCTTTTATTACTAATTCATAAATTTTTGCAATAAGCTCCAAGGACTCATCATCCATACCCGAGACGACTTTAACTATATTTTCCAGCCGGTGAAGCTTATCACCGGGATTGATGCGTTCGGGAGAATAACCCACTTTAAAATCAATACCGCATTTTAAACCAGATTCTTCTAAAATAGGAGTACAAATATCTTCGGTAACTCCAGGGTAGACTGTGCTTTCGTAGACGACGACAGAGCCTTTTGTTAAATGGTTGCCGACTATTTTACTCGCATTTTCGATCAAAGATAAATCCGGAGTGTTATCGGGATGAACAGGGGTGGGCACACAGATGATATGGAATTTGGCATCGCGTAGTTTTTTCTCATCATAAGTGTATTCGATATTTGATTTTTGTATTGCTTCATTTCCAACTTCCCCTGTGGGATCAATGCCCGCTTTATACAAATTTATTTTTTCCTTATTCAGATCAAAGCCTATTACGCTTGCTTTTTTTGAAAAAGCAACAGCGATCGGAAGCCCGACATAGCCAAGACCGAGAACGGATATTTTTTCTTTATGTGAAACAATTTGATCATATAAAGACATGACATTTCTCCTTTGGCGTGATATTTTATATAATTTATATGTGAAAACCACGGTTTGGATTGTTCGGGATGCGTAGTATAGATATTTACTAAAAATTAACATTATTGTATCATTTTTTAGAAATATATTATATATAATAAAAATAATTTAAGTGATGACAGGCTATTTCGTAATAAATATAATTAAGTTGGTTTTGACTTACAGATTTTGCTAAAGAAGGAGCATTTGTCCACGATACTGCAAAGTCAGTCGGAAAGACTTTCGAGCGCGCTGATGCTGTAGGCGGGTGTGCAGAATTTTTATTTGCGTAATATGTTCAATCCCTTTTGCGCGGTGCAGGAGGGATTTTTATGTTTTGCTGTTTTATTTTAGTTTATAAATCATATTTGAGGCAAAATATTGATAAGATACAGATGAAAAAAAAGAAAACAGACCTTATTTTATCCGCTTTTTGAGTCATGCGCTCAAGAAAGCGCTTAAAGCTTTGTGACGAATATTTATCTATTATTGCAAAAAAGAAAAATGAGGTATACAATACTCTCTAAACTGCGAGCAATGAAATACACTGCATTACGTAGAATCGTTTTTATTCATATGTGTTAACTGAATGACTTTATAGCAAAACAGGCATGCAGTCTGTTTTTTGTATTGGTACATAATTCATGCTGACGCATATAAGAAAATGAAGTGTTTTTATTAAAATGACAGTTTTTGTTTTAGGTGAAGTATGCAATTGATTAATACCGCAAAAATTTTGGGGACAATGAAGCCGATGGGCTCTATTCCGCCCGGCTCCGATATGCTGAAAGCTACGATCCGAATGGCGTGGCCGTCTATACTTGAATCTTTTCTGATAAGTTCCGTTATTATGATCAATATGATGATGGTGTCCGGCATCGGCGCAAGCGCCGTCGCGGCGGTGGGGCTCGTGAGCCAGCCGAGGCTGCTGGCCATCAGCTTTATATTCTCGCTCAATATCGCCGTATCGGCCATTGTGGCGCGCAAGAAAGGCCAGGAAGACAGAGAAGGCGCCAACAGGGTGCTCGTGCAGGCGATGGTGATCACGATCGTGCTGACCGCGGTCATCTCTATAGTATGCGTGCGGTTTGCGGACCCGATCATGCGGTTTGCGGGCTCGGAGAGCGACACGCACGATGACAGCGTGATCTTTTTCAAGATCGTGATGGGCGGTATCATTTTTACGACGATCACCATGGTCAACAACGCGGCGCAGCGCGGAGCGGGGAATACGAAAATATCGATGCGCACGAACATGATCGCCAATATCGTTACGGTGATCTGTAACTTTTTTATCATCAGCGGGCGGTTTGGGGCGCCCGCGCTCGGCGTGAGAGGCGCGGCGATCTCGACCGTGATCGGCACGGGTGTGGGATGCATTATGAGCATATACTCCGTAGCGCACAAAGACCAATTTGTGTGTTTTCAGGGCTTTAAATATTTCAAGTTAGAGAAGCAGACCGTGCGAACGATCACGAAAATCGCGGCTCCGACCCTTGTGGAACAGATACTGCTGAGGATAGGATTTTTAACATATGCTATTTTGGTCGCGAAGCTCGGCACGATCACGTTTGCGACATACCAGATCGGCATGCAGTTTTTGATACTCTCCTTCGCGTTTGGCGACGGGCTCTCGGTGGCGGCCGTGGCGCTGGTCGGGCGAAGCCTGGGGCAGGAAAGGCAGGATCTGGCCCAGATATACGGCAGGCTCTGTCAGCGGCTCGGGGTGTTTTTCTCCAGCGTGCTGTCGGTTGTGTTTATCATATTCGGCAGGCAGCTCTTTAAGCTCTATTCGTCGGAAGCCGATATACTGATGTTTGCCACAACGACGATGCTGTTTATGTCGTATATCACGTTTATGCAGATATCGCAGGTCATTTTCGCGGGCAGCCTGCGCGGCGCGGGGGATGTGGTGTATGTGGCGTATGTGTCGTTTGTGACGGTGACGATCATCCGTCCGCTTTCGGGCTGGATACTCTGCCATGTTTTCAACCTGGGTATTTTCGGCGTGTGGCTGGCTGTGTCGATCGACCAAACGATGCGGCTTGTGCTGACTTCGCTGCGGTTTCGGAGCGGTAAATGGATGTATCACAAGATATAAAAAAATTATCAAAGCACCTTTGAGCGGTGCTTTTTTTATTGAGGCAGGCGAATGAAAAACAGCCGGATTTTTTTATATCAATAATTGTGATATTTACTTGATTTTTGACGGCGGTTATTATATAATGTAGACGACTACAAAGAAGCGCACTATATATTGACGGAAGGAGTGAGTCAGCTTTTTAAAAAGGACAGTAAAAAAGAAGCGTAAACGCACAAAAATTGACGCAATGGAAGTAAAAAATCTCATGCAAAAAGCAAAGTTCTCACGCTTTGCTTTTTGCGCGCAGTGAATATATTTATAAAAAATAAAAAAAGCATATAAGCGCCGCAGCAAGGCGCTTTTTTACCGCCCGAAATCAGTTGGCAAACGGGCAAAGAGCATTCTTTTGTAATAAGTATAAAAAACGGGACATATAGTTTAGTAGGACAAAGTTGTACAACCATAGTTTGAAAGGAGTCAAAAGAATGAAAAATTATAAAATCTATGATATGTCCCAGCCAACTTATCATAATTGTCCCGCATGGCCCACTTTCGCGTATCCGCAGGTCACGAACGAGGCAGTGTGCGGAAACGACGGGTTCACAGCCGAGCGGCTGAATATAAATGTTCACACCGGCACACATCTGGACGCGCCTTACCATTTCTGTATCGGAGGCAAAACGATAGACGAGATAACGTTGGACAAGTTTGTGGGAGAGGCGGTGATCGTGGAGCTGGAAGGAATCATCAATGCAAAAGAAGGCATTGCGGTGGAGCATCTTTCGGCATATGAGGACTTGATCGGTGAGGACAGCATTGTGCTGCTTCACACGGGGTGGGATAAAAAAAGAAGCTTTTCACCGGAGTATTACAAAGACTGGCCCTATGTGTCGAGGGAGCTCGCCGAGTGGTTTGTGGAAAAAAAGGTAAAAGGAGTCGGCATCGACGGGTTCAGCGTGGGGGGATGGTATGAAGGCACAGGCGTGCCGGCACACGAAGTATTGCTTTCCAATGAAATATGGGCGCTCGAAGAACTCAATTTCCCGGAAGAGCTGCTGGAACATATGACATGCATCCTCTCCGCGGTGCCTTTGAAATTAAAAGGACTGAGCGGCTCGCCAACGCGCGCGTATGCCATCATAGAAGAATAGGAGAGCACTTCATCTCAAAAAGCAGGGGAGCCCTGCTTTTTTTGGCCTTTAAAGAACTAAAACAGCCGGTTCATTTATTATGGAATACTTCGATCATAAGCAGCACTCCCAGCCGAAAGCCGTATATGAAAGACTGTTCTTCGGTCATGGCGGAGGCATTGCTGCACAGGGCATATAAATCCTCCAGTTTATCCAAGTCTTCTTTGTTCAGCTTTTTCTCCCAGTAGGCCATTTCATCCAAGATTTTTTTCGCTGTTGTTTGATAATTTGAATCAGTGGGCAAGATATGTTCACCGGGGTGAATATTTCCGTAAAAGAGTTCTTTTAGTATTGACATTGCTTTCATTTCCTTTCCTGAATATTTTTGCTACGTATCCGCAGAGGGAAATATCACATAAAGACAATGATGTCAATTTTCTATTGTAATCTATAAGAAAGTAAATGGCGCGGCATATTTCAACACAACAAAAAATTTAAGAAACGGCTCCGGCAGGAAAAAGAAACAAAAGCAATGCGCAGTCAAAGCAGGGGGGCGCTTTTTTATGTGTCAGTGCCGCATAATGCTTCAATGATCAGCAGGCAGCCCAGCCGAAAGCCATACATAAAAGAGCGCTCTTCGACCATGGCGGAGGAAGCGCTCCATAAATCATACAGGCTTTCCAGCTTTTTGAATTCTTCTTTGCTGAGACTATGCTGCCAGCGGTTCATCTCATCGAGGATTTTTTTATTGTTTGCCTGATACTCGGCATGAGAGGGGATAATGTGTTCACTCGGGATGATATCTCCGTAAAAAAGGTCTTTTAATGTAGACATGGGATTGAAATTCCTTTCAATTAAAATATCTCATAATGAGATAATATCACACAGAAATACTCTTTTCAATCCCATATTGAGATATATAATAAAAATATTTTGATGTTAATCCCTTTGTGTGATATATTCAGCAAAAGGAGATTTTCGTTTTATGATACGCATACGTGAGTTAAGAGAAGAAAAACAAATAACTCAAAGAGAATTAGCCGATTTGTTGAAAGTGGCGCAAAATACGATCAGCAACTGGGAAAAAGGTATTCGTGAGCCAGACAGTAAGACGTTAATTAAGTTAGCCGAAATATTTGATTGTTCAATAGATTATCTACTCGGCCGTGACGAAACTATACTAAATAATCATGATAAACGAGAGTTTACAGAAGAAGAGCTGGAAGAAATAAAAAACTTTAAAGAATATGTTATCAGTAAGAGAAAAAATAAAAAATAAGATAACAAAATTATAGAAAGCGCCATTTATGGTGCTTTTTTGTATTATTAAAGTAAACGTTTGTATTGATTATCATTATTTGTAATAATTTGTGTTATAATACTATTTAACATGATTATGATTAAATATTAAATATTAAATATACAGAGGTACTATTCAATTTTCCCATGAGTGCCGGGTTCAAAGAAATTATGTTGTAAGTCATGAGAGGAGATAAAAATGAAGATTGAAATGGGAGAATCATTGCTTTATTCTTGGCTTCGTCATGTAAAGGAATGTCAGATTGTACAGACGAATTGGAAAATATCTTCGCAGTGGGAATTAAAAAACCGCGATCAAATAAATGTATTTCTTCAAGATAGTGATAAAGTATTTCAAGAACAACTTCATTTTTCCATATATAAAAGCATCTCTTTGGAGCAATTTCTCGGACAGGCGGAAACAGATGTGCTTGGAATTTCTTTGACGGATGAAAACTCTTGTATTTATGCGATAGATGTGGCTTTCCACGAGGCAGGTCTGAATTACGGTTCCAGAGAAGAAACGGTTTCGCGAGTAGTAAAAAAATGCCTGCGTACAGCTATGTGCCTATATGGGTATTTGAATTTCACAGAGGGAGAAATTATCTTTGCATCACCCAAAATACATGATGCTGTACTAAATGATATGCTGCCTCTTATTGAATTAAGCAATCAAGTTCTACGTAATTCCGGCTTGAAGTTTCATGTGCGAATAATAGCAAACAGTGATTTTGAGGAAAAAATTCTTTTGCCAATCCTGGTGGCAAGCCAAGGAATATCTGATACCTCTGAATTATTTCTCAGAAGTTACCAAATGTATAGAATGTTTGCGGCAGATGCATATGTTTCCAAAACAAAAAACAAACCATCCCTTCATACAAAAGATGTTCGAAATAAAAGTAATGAGGCCATATTGTCAGAAGCGATACAGGGAATAGGTGATAGTGGATTGAAAGAAATGAAAGTTGGTAAAATCGCCAACACCGTTTTGCGAAATTTACTTGAAGATGGGCGCGCCTCTGATGGCGAAATAGAAAAGATGCAGACTGATACCTATTCAAAAGTTACTTTTCATTTGAATTATCCATTGCTCGTAAAAGCATCTGAACCATTTGAGAAAGTAAGATATTATGCAAAGTCATTATGGATTAACGGTACGGAATATTTTTTGTGTTCTCAGTGGTTTGAAACACCAGCAAATAATGACAAACCAGATTTACTGAAATGGATTGTTTTACATAATAAGGACAAAATTTAATTTGGCATATGTCTATGAATGTAAAAGTTATTTCTTAAATGATGAGAAACATTAAAAAATGACAAGCATCATTTGCATTCGTTGCAATTGTGATAGCTGGTACGAAGAATTTATTAAAAGCCATATAATAAGTAAAAACAAAAGGAGCCTGTTATGATCTGCCCTCTACTCAGTTCCAAAGACAACCACGTGGAATGCATTGCCGAAAAGTGCGCATGGTTCTTAAAGCATAAGAAAAAATGCTCTGTGCCCGCGCTCGCCGAAAAATATGTGCCCGTGCATCCGATCTACCGCCGCAATCTGTGATGATTTTTTTTATTTTTTTCCCGTTTTGCGCCGCTCGATCAACACAAAAAAGATTTTCGGGCATATGATAAATACTGTTTTTTGCTTTAAATCTCCGAGAATTCCTCACAATTCATTTAAAGCCGCATATAAAGTAAACAGCGGTTTTTCATATTTTTTCTTACTCCTTTGATACGGATAAACCTTCTTAGATAAAATAAAATTAATTTGTTTTAAATTCCCTGTTTTAAGTACATTTCTGACAGCATTCGCATATTATATGTTGAAACCTGCTTATGCCTGCAGAAAATTCTGATAGAGGCATAAGAAATTTAGGGGGGAAACAATAGATGAATAATACAAACCAATTCGTTCCGTTGGTGCCGTTTATGCCTGTGAATCCTCAGTATGCGAATGCCTATGTGCCTTATCAGATAGATACAACATTATATCCGGAGGATGAAGCATTAATGAAGGGAACGGCGTTTGTTGCGCTGTATTCAAGCTATTCCGGCAATGTAGGAGGGAGCACGGTATTATGTCCGCTACAAACGTAGAAAAAAACAGCTGGCCGTTTCAGCCTCAGCCGACACAGCCTAAAATGCCGCAACCTCAGATGCCGTTGCAGCCGCGGCAGCCGATGTATACGGAAAAAGAGGAAATGCTGCGCAGAATAAGCGCGTGCCAGATCATGGTGCTCGATATAGCGCTGTATCTCGACACACACTGGAATGATACGGCAATGATCAATAAGCATAATTTTTATGCGGAAATGCTTTGCGAACTCATCGTGCAATATGAAGAGATGTTTAATGAACCTCTTACGATTTACGGCATGAGCCCGGAAGACCGATGGACTTGGATCGACGGCAAATGGCCGTGGGAAAGATGCGATATGATGGGAGGCGATTGTTAGTATGTGGATATATCAGAAAAAATTGCAATATCCGATGAAAGTGAGCGGTAAAGACCTGCGCATGGCGAAAAACATCTTGACGCAATACGGCGGGTCAAACGGAGAGAGCGGCGCATCGATGCAGTATCTCAATCAACGTTACTCCATGCCTTATGACGAAGGCAAAGCGATTTTAACGGATATAGGGACAGAAGAGCTCGCCCACATGGAAATGGTGGCAACCCTTTACGATATGCTCATCTGCGGAGCAACAAAAGACGAAATGATCAGAGCAGGGTTCGACGGAAGATATGTTGAACACAGATGTAATCCCGCATATCTCAACGCGGGGGGCGTGCCGTTTAACGTCGGCAAAGAAACTGTGGCAACAGGAAACCCGGTCGTGGATTTGTATGCGGATATGGCCGCAGAGCAACGAGCGAAAACAACGTATGAAAATTTGATCCAAATGACAGATGATCCTCTTTTGAAAGACTCGCTGCGATTTCTCCGGGAAAGAGAAGTCGTGCATTTCCAAAGATTTGGTGAAACGCTAAGATTGATCGATGAAAAATACAAGAATTCGTATAACAGATTTCAGTAAGCATATTTGATTAAAGAGAGAGAAGGCATTCTCTCTCTTTTAGTATGTATTGAAAGATATATTCCTATAAGAATACACCTGCTTGTGCTATAATACATAAATATTCTAAAATTAAGAAACAATGAATATTGATTTTACACAGTTCATACAAATAAAAAAAGATTGAGAATAGAAGGTATACAAATGATACGTATCATAGCAGACAGCAGCCTGGACAGGACCAAAGAAATGAAAGAGCAGGAAAATGTAGAAACAATACCTTTCCATATCGAGCTTGACGGAAAAGAATGGGTAGATACCGAGGATATCAATATGAATGTGTTTATGAAAGCAATGAAAAGAGCCGAGCGTTTCAAGACGGCTTGCGGCTCCCCGCATTCATTTTACGAAGCTTTTGAAGCTCCCGGAGATATATTCGGCATTACCATTACCTCAAAACTGAGCGGTTCTTATAATGCGGCCATGCTCGCAAAACAGCTTTATGAAGAAGACCACCCCGGCAAAAAAAAGATCCATATCTTTGATTCGTTAAGCGCATCACCGGGGCTGACTCTGATTTATTTAAAAATCAGGGAACTGCGTGAAAAAGGCCGAAGCTTTGAAGAAATACGAAGTGAGGTGGAAAAATTTATCGCGGATATGAAAACTATGTTCATATCGGTGAGCCTGGACAATTTGCGAAAGGCAGGAAGGCTGAGCAATATTAAAGCGTTTTTGGCGAAGAGATTGCATGTGGTGCCGATCATGGGCGCCCGTAACGGTTATATTGAAGTTTTTTCCACGGCCAGAGGCTCAGAAAAAGCTTTTAAAAAAATGATAAAATTAATGAGTGAAATGCGCCGGAATTTTGGTGAGCATATTATAGCGATTTCACACTCGGATAATGAAAAACAAGCATTGATTTTGAAAAGAAAAATCGAAGAGAAACTGCATGCTAAAAAAGTCTACGTGTTTTCGATGGGAGCGCTCAACACACTCTATGCTGATAAGGGCGGGATCATCATAGCTTTTTAGCAGTAGGAAAAAGTGCTGATGGGATATGCCTGCCATCAACATACCCAACAGCATACCACGACTATAAAACTTGAATGTTAATATGCGTTGCTTGTAGCAGCGGACAGTTCCTCATACAATAGTGATAACGACTGAAAGAAAGAAGGTTATCCCTAATGTTAAACGAAAACATTAAAGCAATCAGAAAATCAAAAGGACTTTCGCAAGAAGAACTTGCTATCAAGCTGAATGTGGTGCGACAAACAATCTCTAAATGGGAGCAAGGATTGTCGGTCCCTGATTCTGATATGTTAATATCCATATCAGAGGTGCTTGAAACACCCGTAAGCACTTTGCTTGGAGAAACTGTTATTGAGTCGAAGGTGGATGACTTAAAAGCGATTTCCGAAAAACTGGAGATTATAAACTTACAGCTCGCACAAAGGAAGACCACGAGACGAAAAAAGTTTCATTGGCTACTTATCTCATTGTGTGCGGTCATAGTAGCAATTTCTGCGGTCTTAATAGTATTAAATAGCCCTTACTTAGGTTGGAATTATAGTGACCCTGAAGCCGCTGTTGTCGGAGTAGCTTTTCACGTATTTGAATGGCTGTTTGTCAGGTTAGCGCCGATTATCCTTATAGGGACAATCGTTGGAATAATCTTGACACGGAAGAAAATATAAAACTGCTCTGCTTTTTTGGGGAAAGTTCAGACTTCAAAATTCCAGTTTATAGGAGAGTTTAATGCTCTCCTACAAAAAACCTTATTTATCAACTATTTGTTGTGACATAGCCTAAAGAAATAAAAAATTTCAGTAAGCATATTTGATCAAAGCGAGATAAGCTTTTATCTCTCTTTTTTTATTGGCTGATATAAGCCTGTGTTTGACGAGGATTGTAAGGTATTGTATAATAATGGAAATAAATTATTTTTTATTTTAAAATAATTTTACGGAGGAGTTGCTATGAAAATATTAGTTCCGATCGATGGATCCAAAGCATCCTTAAACGCCGCGAAAAAAGCTGTGGAAACAGCGAGGAAAGACACCGCGTCGATCAAGTTTCTCACGGTGGTTCATGAAGATTTCGCAAACAGCTCGGGAGATGTGGCCATAACGAGGGGATATCTCAATGAATACAACAATGAGACGATTTTGCTGCAGGGCAATAAACTGCTTGATTCGCTCATGGCTCAGCTTGATTTGAGCGGTATTATCACAGAAAAAGCGGTCGTCTTCGGCGTGCCCTATATGAGCATTAGCGAAATAGCGAAAGACGAAAACTTCGATTTAATCGTGATGGGTAACAGAGGCTTTTCCAAAATCAAACGATTCTTTATAGGATCTGTTGTGCAAAGAGTGATCTCTGAGGCACCGTGTCCCGTTTTAGTTGTCCACACGGAAGCAGACGATTAAAAAAACAGTTATTTGACTAAAAAAGATATGATTTTAAGGAGGATGTGTTTATGAAAATATTAGTACCGATCGACGGCTCGAAGGCATCTGTGAACGCGGCCACGAAAGCCGTTGAAATAGTGAAAAGAGAAAACGCGTCAATCAAGTTTCTCACGGTCATCAATGACGATTTTGATTACAGCTTGGATAATATCGTCATGTCGCAGGGATATATTAACACCTACAGCAGGCAGCTGATGGAAGTATTGAGAGAACAAGGCGTCAAGCTGCTGGACGGGCTCATGGACACGCTCGATATCGGCGGGCTGAAAGCGGAAAAACAAGTCTTTCCCGGCATACCTTATGAAAGCATCCTGACAGTGGCCGAAAACGACGAAGTTGATTTGATCGTGATGGGCAACAGAGGCTTCTCACAGATCAAACGATTCTTTTTGGGCTCGGTCGCGCAGAAAGTAATCGCCGAGGCGCCCTGCCCGGTGCTGGTGATCCACACGGATGCGGACGAGGAATAAAATCTACACAGTATAATAAGCATATTGAAAGAGAGAAGCCGTTCTCTCTTTTTTTAACGGAGTCCATAAAAATATTTGTATAAAAAATACACAAAATTTGTGGAAATATTACATATATATGATTGACAAATTATCCAATATATGGTAGCATGAGTTTACCGGAAGGGAGGAAATAATGTGAAGATAACGGAATTTGGTAAAATTCTTAGAAAAATAAGAATTGATCATGATGAAGTACTTAAAGATATGGCAGTTAATTTGGGAAAATCGTCTTCATATTTATCTGCTATAGAAGTTGGAAAACGTTCGGTTCCCGCTACAATGATTTCAGATCTGCAAACGCATTATTCACTGGATGAAAAAACGGTGCAGCAATTAAAAGAAGCAGTCGAAAAGGATAAAAAAAGTGTAAAAATAATGCTGCAAGATGTTACACCGAAAAAAAGAGATCTCGCATTGGTTTTTTCTCGCAGATTCGAAAGCATGGATGGACAAACTGTGGACAGCATCTTACAACTATTAAATAAGGAGAAACGTTAAGATTGAATGATTACATTGCGACACCTCTGTCTCGTGAGAAGATTCGCAAAATAACATTGGTTCTCAGGCAGATCTTGGGATTGGAAAACGAAATTTTTTTTCCGGTCATTGAAGTTCTTGAAATTATGCCGGATATTTTCGGGGAAGAAGAATTCATGTTTGAAATTGTTCCCGACGGAGAATTTCCGGAATCTGTGCAGGGAGATACGGATGTTATGAATCATTATATGAGAATAAAAGAAAGTGTGTACGACGGCGCATATGCGGGAAATGGGCGGGATCGTTATTCCATCGCCCATGAAATCGGGCACTATGTTCTCATGAGTGTGATGGGATTCGGATTTCGGCGCAATTTGAAAAAATGCAGTATCAAGCCCTATGAAGATCCGGAATGGCAAGCGGATTGTTTTGCGGGAGAGCTCCTTATGCCTTATCATTTGATACAGGAAATGTCGAAAGAAGAAATCATGCAAAAATGTAAAGTATCATTCACGGCTGCTTGCAATCAAAGCAAGTATGTACTCAATTAAAAATAGTGACTTCGGCACAGTCACCATTTTTAAATAGGTTACGACGGATGAAGCCATATCAGACCTGTTTTACATATTGAAATATATGCCGGCACAAAGATCATATTCGCTCAAAAAAAGATGTATTCCGCCAAAAAAGATGATTTATATATATTTTGTATGTAAACAGTATGACAAAGGCGGGCTTTTTTATTGTCGTCCTATTACTATAGTATATGGAAAGGAGCATAATTATGATTAAAAACAGTTATGACAATGATACAAAAATGATGATTTGTAATCAGAGAATCTTAAGTGTTTGTTCTTACAGCAAGATACACGCCGGAAAATTACTTTTTCAATGTTTGCTCGCTTGCAGGTATTCCTCTTTTTATGATTAAATACAAAGGAGGTGAAAAATAATGGAAAAAATTCCAAAAGTATTTATTTCATATTCATGGTCCGGTAAAGAATTTGAAAAAAAAGTTGAAGAACTGGCTATAAGGCTCATGGGTCATCAAGTGAATGTTTTATTTGATAAATGGTACTTAACACCGGGGCAAAATAAATACAGATTTATGGAAAAAGCGGTAGTGGACAGAGATATTGATAAAATCTTAATCATTTGTGACAGAAAATATAAAGACAAAGCTGATCATCGTATCGGCGGGGTTGGTGAAGAAACTTTAATAATATCGCCGCAATTATATCAGGATCAATCTACGGATAAGTTTATTCCCGTGATTTTTGAATTTGATGAAAATAAAAGACCGTGTTGCCCTGCCTATATTGAGTCAATCATATATATAGATTTATCATCTGCCGATACATATGAAAAAGAATATGAAAAACTATTGCGGGCTATTTATAATAAACCTCTGCACAAAAAACCGCCGATCGGTAAAAAACCCAGATTCTTACTTGATGAAGTTGTTTTAAAAGAAAGTGCGAAGCAATGAAGTAAAATGAATAAAAGATACTGATATGATACAGGAAAGAACGAAATTTGAATACAGACGCTGCGCATCAAATTAAAAGTATTATTTTATGCTGCGAAAAAGCTTATATATAAAACTGACGGGTATGAAAAACCGGATTTTTATAAGAGAGATAAGGAATTATCTCTCTTTAATTTATTTATCCTGTGCTATAATGACAATAAAGAAAATAATATTCATTTGAACCGGGCAGCATGCAGGAGGTGTGAAATGAGATATGTAAAAGCGACCGGCGCCGAAGAGCTTGGCAACGGCGAAAAAATGAAAGTAATCATTGAAGGGAAAAGCATATTGCTTGTAAATATCGACGGCTTGCATTACGCTGTGGACAGCGTCTGCCCGCATATGGGCGGCGCGCTCGAGGAAGGCAGGCTCGAAGACGGAAACATCATCTGCCCGAGGCACGGATCGGTATTTGACGTAAAAACCGGCAAAGTGGTCGAGAGAGGCAAGCTTTTTAAAGTCAAAGTAAAAGTGCATGATTTAAAAAGCTACGAAGTGCTGCGGCAGGGAGACGACGTGCTCATTGGCATAGAATAATTTTATCTTAAAAAATCTATAATAAAAACAGCGGAAAGTGAAAAAACCATATAAATGAATTTTATGGAGGGCCATGATGGACGAATTCAAAGATAAATTCGATGATACACTCAACGACGCAAAGGAAAAAATAGAACATATAAAAGAAAAGGCTGATGAAGCGGCACAACAAGCCAAAGAACGCATGGAGGATATAAAAGAAAATGCCGACGACATCTTTGAAGACGCAAAAGTAAAAAGCCACGTGTGGAAAGAAAGAGCGCAGGATTTCGCGGATGATGTGAAGGAAGCGGCACATGAAGCCGCAGAGACGGCGCAGGAGGCCGCAAAAGAAGCCAAGATCCAAGGCAGAAACTTTAAAAACAAAGCATATGATTTCATGCATGGCACAAAAGAAAAGGCGGAAGAGAAAGCACAGGAAGCAAAAGAAAAGTTTGATGATTTGAAAGAAAAAGCCGAAGATGTGTATGAAGATGCAAAGCAAAAGGCTGAGATATTTGCTCATGAGGCGAAAGAAAAAGCCGAAGATTTTGCCGATAAGACCGAAGACGCGCTCAGCGAAGCCAAAATAAAAGGGCAGGAACTGAAAGAAAAAGCTGAAGATATGATTGATGACGCGAAAGTGAAGGCAGAGAAAATCAAAGATGTCTTGTTTGAAAAAGATGAGCACACGAAAGAAAAATCATAAATTATCGAAAAATAAATCGAGCAGAAAGAGGGAAGAGTTCTCTCTTTTTTTGTCGAAAAGAATTATAAATTGCTATTTCCTGGGAAATTCCAGTGAAACGCAAAACAATTATAGGCATATGACCATATAGCGTTGTTTTGTACATATGAATAAAAAAAGACGAGATACCCAATACTAAGGATATTCCCGGCTTTCAGAGAGGTATTTGCAATGGAATTCAATCATTCGATTACATTTTATTTGATATTGAGAATCGCGTTGTTGGCGGTCGTGATACTTTTTATTATTCGGTCGATAAAAAAAAGCAGCGAGCGGTAGAATTCTAAAATCATCTTATGATAAAGAGACGCAAAGTCTCTTTTTGTTTTTAAAAAATATATACCCGAAATATCCCGTGCGCGAATGCTTTGCAAACAAAGAAAATTTAAAAGAATGCCGTAAAAAAAGAACGGGTCATTAGATTAAAGGATATGTTATCGTATCAGTTAAATGAGTGAACTATATGAAGAATATATTGTATAACTGAATGCACTGTGTTATAATAAGCGCAGACTTGTAGGAAAGATGTTCCTGTAAGGAGTCCCCGAAAGGGGAATGTCGTCATTGCTATGCCGACAAGATGCCAAGTGCACTTGGAAGTTCTTGCCGGTATTTTTTGTTTTGGTTTTGCAAAAGGAAACAAAATGGAAATATTGACTAAAAATATCAGAAAAATCTATTTAAAATATTTGTTTGCATCGTTTGGAAGCGCGCTCATTGCTTCGATTTACGTCACTGTGGACATGGTGGCAACAGGGCAGTATGAAGGGCCGCTCGGCGCTGCCGCGCTTTCGGTGATCTCGCCTATGTGGAACGTGTTCATGGGTGTGGGGATTTTGCTCGGCATAGGCGGCTCTATTTTAATGAGCAAGCTGCGCGGGCAGGGAAATGAGCGGCAGGCAAATGAATTTTTTACCGTCTCAATTTTTTTCGGCTTGATAATGTCGGTGATCATTACCGTGATCTTCGTTTTTTATAAAGAGCATATTTCTTATCTGTGCGGTGCAGATGAGACGATCGCCCCTTACGTGCTGCGTTATACAAAGTGGCTGACGGCGGCGATCCCTTTCTTTTTGATGGGAACCATCCTGAGCGCTTTTATACGCAACGACGAAGCGCCGTATCTTGCGACGCTTGCCATGATCTGCGGCGGAGTACTCAATATATTTGGGGATATCTTCTTTGTCTTTGTATGGGATATGGGTATTGAAGGTGCGGCCGTTGCGACACTGACAGGGCAAATTTTAGCTGTGCTGATCATGTGCAGCCATTTTCTCAGTAAAAAATGCAGCCTGCGCATCATAAAACCCATACATTTTTGTCAGAAATTAAAACAGATCCTATCGATGGGAATTTCACCTTTTATTGTGGAAATATCGTTTGGCGCGATCGTGCTGCTTTTCAACAATCAGATCATGCGTTACTTTGGTGCCGGTGAGCTTGCCGTGTTCGGTGTCATCATCAACATTGCCATTCTCGTGCAGGCCTTGTTTTACAGCGTCGGCCAGGCAATACAGCCGATCATCTCCGCCAATCTGGGAGCCGGGCATTACGGGCGTATCGATAGTGTGCTTTGGTATTCGATGCGCACAGCAGCCTTGATGGGGATTGTGTTTTTCTCTTTGATTTTTGCTTTTCCCCAGATTATATTAAAATTATATATGGATACCACGAGTGAGATTTTGCTGATCGGGCCCGCGATCATGCGAAAATATGCATGGGCGTTTTTGCTTATGGGCATCAACATCGTTGCAAGCTATTATTTTCAATCGTTGATGGAGTCTAAAAAATCGCTCGCCATTTCGGTATTGCGGGGATTGCTACTTTGTTCCGTACTGGTTATTTTGTTGCCGGCAGCGATGGGTGCAGATACGATTTGGTGGACGATGCCGATCACGGAAGGGGCGAGCTTGCTGGCTGCGTTTGCTTTGATTCATAAGAGCAGAGAATCTGAAATATCATAGGCTTCTATGAAGGCGTATTCGTACGCCTTTTTTTATGTCGTAAAGAGCATTAAATCTTGCTTCCCGCAGGCAGCGCTATACTTGTAATGAAAAGCGCGACAAAGAATGCACATACGGAAATGAGCGTGCCCCAGACAAGCTGCGCCAAGGTATGCCTTTTTAATTTCAGGGATGCCCAGTAAACAGGCACTAAAATAAGAGAAATAAGCAGCCCTTTAAAAGAAATAAAGTATACGAGAAGCGACAGCGGACCTGCTACGCCGCAGGCATGGCCGCTCGCGCGGATATGGAGCAGCTTGTTAAAGATGATAATGCCGATACTGGAGATGAAATATCCGAGATAAATCAAAAAAACCGCGCTCGGCGCGCCTGTGAAGAGCGCGACGATAAAGCCGAGAAAAAACCCGATAAAACTCATAAGAATGACCAAATTGCGCTGGCCTTCTCGTCCTTTGTTTTTAAAATGGGGAAACAGAGGCTGCAGTGCGTATCCCAGAACGGGAAACAAAAAGAGAAAAAGAAGCAGCAGGATATAGTGCGCAGCGGAACCGAACAGTTCGGGACGCATTTTATATAGTATGGTCAGGAACATAAAAGCCATGATCGGCACAGTCGTGAGGATTCGAACAATTTTTGCCAGTTTTTCTGTTTTACTTGCCATTTCTTTCACCTTTAGTATCTTTCAAATGGTATTTACAACTTATTATACAACCAAATACGCTTAAAATCTTATACAAAAAAAGCTTTCTAAAACCGTTAGTCGTTTGCAGCATTAATGACGGTGTGGACAGCGCCAAGGGCGACGATGATTTTACCCCGTTCCGCAACATCATGAACGAGTTCTATGCCCGAGAAAAATAAGATAAGGCTCGCATGAAATGTAGGACTGTATAAACTCCTTTTCAGCATTCAACAGGAAAGTCTTGGCTGGAGCGGTTTAAAAAGGCCGTCATCTTCTCTGCCGCAATCAATCGATGTTCGATGTTGACAAATCGGCAGGCAGGTATTAAAATCTTGATATTGCAGTTAGTTTTGTCTAACTTTAATATCAAGATTATGAGTTTCGATACAATAAGGCTAAAATCTTATGCAAATTAAGCTAGACCATCATTAGATTATAGCTTTAATCAAGAGCTTATATACAATATTGCGGCACGCTTGGATGCCTTGGAGGAATTGATGGATAAGCTAAACAACGAATTCTTTTTTTCTACCCTGTCTAAATTTGATGTTGAGGAAAACGGAAGGGTGGAGTATAAAATTAAGCCCGAGTTCGGTGATGGTAAAATAGTGCTGTATAAGATTCTTAACGGCCTGTACGTTATTTTAAGCGATAGTACAATTAAAAATAAAATGGGATCATCTCAAGCCTTTTGTAACCGGGGCGGAATTTTTTACAAGTTAATTGAAGGGAAATTTTATATTAATATTAATAATCAAAAAGCCATTGTAATCAACAAGGGAGATATGGTTAATTTCTCTGGAGATAAGCAAGATAGAATTATTGAAGGGAAACATTTTGGAGAGAGAGTCCTTTCCTTTGGGCTCTATTTTTATTATGACGAATTGGTTCATGCTTTATCGGAAAACCACTTTGATAGTGATGCCTTGAAAGAATACATTAACGATGAAAGGATTCGTCAAATACTGGTCTATAGAAGGGATGCGCAGGTTGAAAAAGCACTCTCAGATCTATGGCATGTTGTACGCGAAGATAATCGGTTTTTAATTAGAACTAAGGCTCTGGAGCTTTTGCATTATGCAACAAACAATTACATAAACCATCTTTCTGATTCAAAAAAGAAATATGATGAACGCATCATTTCACAGGTAATCGAAATGAAGTATTTCCTAGATATAAATTTAGACCGGTATTTCACGATTTCAGAACTGGCAAAAAAATTTGGCTTGAGTCAAACCTATGCGAAGGAAATCTTTAAAGAACTTTACGGAAATACTATTTATCAATATCATCTATCTAGGCGCCTTGAAGCAGCAAACGTGATGGTAACTGAAGAAGCTGAAACAAAAATATCAGAGATTGCATTGAAAACAGGCTTTTCATCGGCCAGCAAATTCACTCAGGCCTATAAGAAAAAATACGGAATCATTCCCTCATGTCTCCGGAGCTGAATGGCAACATTGTCTGAAGAGTACATTTAATTGACTGCATAGGCGTATACTTTTTTTCAAGAAATTGATAAACTGCGCATAGTTAGACAAAACTAACTATGCGCAGTTTATTCTTGGAGGAAGCGATGGGAAAAATATTAAAGTATACGAAAGAAAATAAGAAAACCATTTATCTGGCGCTGTTTTTTGTTTTTGTCAGTGTTATCTCGGGGATTATCCCGTATTTTATCACAAACAGCCTGATTCAGAGATTCATCAATACAAGTACCGTATCATCCGGATATATACTGATAGCCTCAGCGGGTGTTATCGCTTTTCTAATCATCAAGGCAGTGACTCATAAAATCGGTCTCACCCTGTCCCATAAAGCGGCCTACAACACGCTTTGTGATATGCGAAAAACCTTTTCGGAGAAATTGGCCAAGCTTCCGCTTGGTATAATCCAAAACAAGGGGACGGGATATTATAAAAAGAAGATTGTTGAAGATATTGAGAGCATGGAAATAACCCTAGCTCACATTATTCCTGAGATGATTCCCAATGTTGTTGTCCCGATTTTTGTTCTAGTGATTGTTTTTATCGCGGACTGGAGGATGGGCTTACTATCTTTGGCATCCATCCCCTTTGGAATTGTTCCAATGATGCTGATGATGAGAATAGGCCTTAAAAAAATGCCGGTTTATTTTTCAGCTCAAAACGGGCTGAACAACACGATTGTTGAATATATTTCCGGTATGGAGGTTATTAAAATATTCGGACAAACGGATTCTTCTTTTGAAAAATACGAAAACAGCGTAAAAAACTATGTAAAGTATTCCGTAGATTGGACTCTCTCTTCGTGCAAAGAGATGGCAATCGTGACCATTGTCTTGCCTTGTACGGTCATACTATCTCTGCCTATAGGCTTACTGATGTATTTCAACGGAACGCTCCCGCTTGAAACACTGTTTTTTACGCTTATGATCACAATCGGCATCGGCCTTCCTTTTAACAAGGCATTATTGTTTATCCCACATTTCCCCCAGTTAAGTTACGCTATGAATGAGCTGGAAGCTGTATTTTTCCAAGAGGAGCTGAAAACCGGAAGCATAACAGAGCAGCCCAAAAGCTACGATATCGAATTTGAAAAGGTCTCCTTTGCCTATGAAGAGAAAAACGTCATTAACGATGTGTCCTTTAGGATAAAAGAGAAGACAATGACCGCTATCGTTGGCCCATCGGGCGGCGGGAAAAGCACGCTGGTAAAGCTGCTGGTTCATTACTATGATATCGGTAGCGGGAAGATAATTATTGGGAGAGAAAGCATATCGGACTATAGCCAGGAAGCATTGACGCAAATGATCAGCTTTGTATCTCAGGATAATTTCCTTTTCGATGATACCATTATGGAAAACATACGAAAAGGCAAGCAAAATGCCACGGACGAGGAGATTATCAAGGCTGCAAAAATCGCATCTGCCCATGATTTTATCATTAATCTGGAAAACGGATATCATACGGTGGTTGGCAGTAGCGGCGGGAAGTTATCCGGCGGAGAGCGGCAACGAATTGCCATTGCAAGAGCAATGCTGAAAGACGCGCCAATTATTGTGCTAGACGAAGCCACCGCTTACTCCGATGCCGAAAACGAAGATTTAATTCAAGACGCCATTAATAGGCTGATGAAGGAGAAAACCGTAATTGTGATTGCACATCGGTTAAGGAGCATCGTGAATGCGGATGACATTCTTGTAATTGACAAAGGTAAAATCATTGATATGGGCACACATGAGAATTTAATGAAACGCTCGGCTCTCTATGAGCATCTGTGGGAAGCCAACGAAAAATCCTACAATTGGGAACTGGGGGTTTGAAATGCTTAATATATTACAAAGAATTATTCAGCTATCCGGAGCAAGAAAGAAAAAAATTATAGTCGGAATGATTGCCAGCGTATTGGAGGCAATAAGCACCAAAATACCATTCATGCTCATCTTATTTGCGCTTATCAAAATTATTAATGCGAGTTTAACTTTAAATGACATATTTGTTCTTTCGGCGGCTTTGGCCGGTGATTTAATCCTAGGTTACATATTCAACTATTGGGGAAGAAAGAATTTATCTGTATCCGGCTATGAAGTGTTCGGTGATGAACGGATCAAGCTGGGAAATAGGATTAAACAGTTTGAAATGGGTTATTTTACGGACGGTAACATCGGTGATTTGACAGCGGTTGTGACTTCGGACATAAAATTCATCGAAGAATTCGGCGCTGTTAAGCTGGGCGATCTTGTATCAACGCTTTTCGCCTCGGGGGTCGTTTTGATTATACTATTTTTCATCAGTGCGCCGGTTGCGGTAGTGACCGCTATTGCGTATATCCCCTGCGCGTTTTTATTTAAAAATCTTCAGAAAATAGCGAGAACTTGCTCTGAGGAATCCCAGGAAACGCAAAAAAATGTTATTAGTGGTGTTGTCGAATATGTCAAAGGTATGGAGGTAATCAAGGCGTTTAATTTAACTGGGGGCCGACATCAAAAAATAATCAAACAGTTTGAAGAATTCAAAAAAGCACAAACCGTCTATAGCAGCAAATTTACTGGTCCGCTTATGTTTATAGAGATCATAACCGGAATTGCAATCGGAGTGATTTTGTGTTTGTCCGCAGACGCGGCATCTGCAGATATAGCTTATGTAGCCTATCTGCTATTGTTTGCGATTATGGCCTTTGAAATTTTCAAACCAATCAACTCTTTATCGTCCGTTACCGCAGATATCCGACTGATGGAAGCGGCGCTAAACCGCTACGAAAAGTCTATGAATACTAAAAGCATTAGTGATGAAGGAACAGTTTCCAAGTTAGACCGCTTTGATATTGAATTTAGAAACGTATCCTTTTCTTATGACGAAAAAGAAATCCTTCATGATACGAGCTTTACCGCTAATGAACAAAGCCTAACGGCCTTAGTAGGAAAAAGCGGATGCGGGAAAACAACCATCACCAATCTGATTGCTCGTTTTTGGGATGTGAATAAGGGCGAAATACTTATCGGCGGGGAGAATATAAAAGACATATCGTTTGCATGCCTGATGGAAAACATCAGCATGGTGTTCCAAAACGTATATCTGTTCAACGACAGTATCTACAATAATATCGCTTTCGGAAACAAAAATGCCACGAAGGAAGCCGTGATCGAAGCGGCAAAAAAGGCCCGATGCTATGATTTTATTATGGAGTACGAGGCGGGCTTTGATACCGTGATCGGCGAAGGCGGCGCTTCACTTTCCGGAGGAGAGAAACAGCGTATCTCCATTGCAAGGGCTATTTTAAAGGATTCGCCGATTATACTGTTGGATGAGGCAACTGCAAGCGTCGATCCCGATAATGAAAATCTTATTCAGGAGGCGATCAGTGAGCTTATTTCGCAAAAAACCATCATTGTTATTGCCCACAAGCTGTCCACAATTAAAAATGCGGACACGATCCTTATAATTGAGGATGGGCGAATTACCGATAGAGGAAAACATCAAGAATTGGTAAAAAAAGAAGGGCTCTATAAAACGCTATGGGAAAAGCGGGAAAAGAGCAGAACATGGAAAATAGAAAGATGAAAGAGAGTTGCAAAATGAACAAAAAATTAGAGGTAAAAGACTTAATCGCCATGGGGATATTCTCGGCAATATACATCGTTGTATTTTTGGCCGTAATAATGGTTAGCGGATTAGTCCCCGTCGTTTATTTATTTAGCGGAGCAATCGGAGCGGTGGTTCTGGGAACGGTTTATATGCTTTATTTAAGTAAAGTAGGTAAAAGGTTTTCTGTCCTGATACTCGGTGTGATTTTTACGACATTGTTGGGTGCCCAGGTCGGTGTGTGGACGATGTTTGTAACAGGCTATTCGATGGCTATACTTGCGGAGCTGATAGCTTCAAAAGGAAAGTATAAATCATTTACTTTGAATATGGTCAGCTTTATATTCTTCAGCTTCATGCCCTTTGGTGTTTATGGCGCATTCTGGCTTCTTAGGGATACGATGCTTGAATCGGCAAAGGTTTATGGTGAGGCTCATGCTCAGCGACTGTCGGAACTCACCACAACGCCTATGCTTTTTGCTTTAATCGCGGCAACAATAGCCGGGGCAATTATCGGGGCCTATATAGGTAAGAAGCTCCTAAAAAGGCATTTTAAAAAATCGGGAATTGTATAGGACAATACTGGTGCAAAAAAAACAAAAACTTCAGCTTCACCCAGGGACCAAGCTTATTATGCTACTCCTATTAAACGTTCCTATTTTTGGCATAACAGATAAGAACATTATCCTTCCCTTTGTTGTATTTGCACTTATCTTGCTTATACTTTCAAGGGAGTATAAAGTGGTTTTTAAGTATATTGTTTTATATGCGGTAATAACATCCATCGGCGTATTTTCGGAATACATTCCAGATATTATAATTGATCTTACATCGACGCTTCTGGTTTCATTAAAAATGTTTTTGCCTTTAATTGCCTACGGCCTGTTGGTTGCCCGAACGACGACAATCAGCGAAGTGTCCTATATGCTCGATCAACTCCGCATGCCCGATGGCGTTATCATACCATTCTTAGTTATGTTCCGCTTTTTTCCCACAATCCATGAGGAACGGAAAATGATTTCAAACGCAATGAAGCTGCGAGGGATTGGCATCGACTTTAAAAACGTTGTGAGCCAGCCCTTGAAGACGGCGGAATTCATCTATGTTCCCATGCTTTTCACTTTATTGAATATTGGAACAGAATTGACAAACGCCTCTTTGACAAGGGGGCTTGGGGGCACGCAAAAACGAAGCTATCTCAGCACCGTTCATATGACATGGCAGGATGCTGTCGTCCTCGCAGTTTTCTTTGCGATGATAGTTTTTTTCTTTTACCTGAAAATGAGCGGAGGCATAGTATGATTAAGTTTAAAGACATTTCTTTTTCTTATGAAAACAGCACGTTAGGCGGAGAGCTTAAAAACATAGATTTAAATATTAACAAGGGAGATTTTGTGTTGTTGACCGGAAAGTCGGGCTGCGGTAAATCCACCCTCCTGAATATGATCAGCGGCATTATTCCCCATCATACAAAGGGAAAAATCTCCGGCAGTATCGAGGTGGACGGTAAAGATGTGCTTAAGACAAGCGTTCAAGAGATGGCTTTAAGCGTAGGTAGTGTATTTCAAAATCCAAAGTCGCAATTCTTCCATTTGAATACAACCGACGAAATTATTTTTTCAGCCACCAATAAGGGTGTGCCCGCAGATGAGTTAGTCAACAGGCTAGAGCATACGGCGGCTCTCTTCCATATGGAAGATATTCTGGACAGGAATATCTTTCGTTTATCCGGAGGGGAAAAGCAAAAAATCGCCTGTGCCAGCGTGTATGCGGGACAGCCAAAAATTTTCATTTTTGATGAGCCCAGCGCCAATCTCGATCAGTTTGCAATCGATGAACTCAAAAGAATATTTACTGCATTAAAAAATGAAGGGAAAACCGTTTTGGTAGCGGAGCATCGGCTTTTTTACCTTATGGATATAGCCGACAGGATTGTCTATATCGATGAGGGTAAAATGAAAGCAGAGTTTAGCACAGGGGAATTTAAAAGCCTGAGCAAAGAATCGCGAAAAGCTATGGGACTTCGTGCAATTCATCAACCGGTAATTAACGGGCGTGCAGAAAAAGTATCTACCACTTTGGATAAGACCAGCGTCATTGCCTCAACTGCGGAAACCGGGGACCTTGTAATTAAAGACCTTGTTTTTAGCTATGATAATGAGCCTGTTTTAAATCTTGAACATATTAAACTTAACAAGGGCAACGCGGTTGCTATTCTTGGCAAAAACGGTAGCGGAAAAAGCACCCTGTCCCACTGCCTTTGCGGGTTAAATAAGTGCAAGGGAATTTTCTTAGAAGGAAAAGGGTATTCGGAAAAGAAACGGTTAAAGTCCTTTGATTTAGTCATGCAAGATGTAAATCACCAGCTTTTTACCGAATCTCTTATGGACGAAATGCGCCTTGCCGCAAAACATGATACCTCAAGAAAAGAAATTGAAGAAATCCTGTCTGAGCTTGAACTTATTAGCTATAAGGACAGGCACCCCATGTCCCTGTCCGGGGGCCAAAAACAACGGCTAGTCATCGGAGCAAGCATGGCATCCGGCAAGGACTATGTTATATTTGATGAGCCGACAAGTGGGCTTGATTATATCCACATGGAAGCATTTGCCAAGATGGTGGAAAAACTAAAAAACCAAGCTAAGCTGATTCTTATCATCACCCATGATTATGAGCTTGTAAACCTCTGCTGTGATGCAATAATTCAAATGGGCTAGGATCAACAGGCTGTCTATGATAATGATAGTTACCATTTGGCTCTAATTTGAAAGACGGTACCCTAACAAAAGATTTTCTTTTACATAAGGATACTTTTGGAACAGCGATCAACTGCTTGCTGGCAGGAAAAAGATGCTCAGTATCGGCAATTTAATTTAGTCAGGTTCAAAATGATAAACCTTACCCCATCAAAGAACATAACATTACTCTAATCGAGTACAGCTGGCAGTAATAAGCGATAAAAAACGATAACTCAAGTCCCTTGAATCGGGAAGGATCTGCGGGAGGATTAACTCATGGATAGAAATTTACAAAAAGAAATGATACTTAAAGATAATTTATGGAAGGTCATGTGGACTTTATCATGGCCTGCCGTCATAGCCATGGTGCTTCATGGCCTAAATACAGTATTTGACGCAATTTTCGTAGGCAGATTTATTGGCGAAACCGCGCTGGCCGGGGTTTCAATCGCATATCCTCTGGCACAGTTTTCCGTGGGGATAGGAAGCATGATAGGTGTGGGTGCAGGCTCGCTGTTGAGTATAGTTATAGGCTCCAATGATATTGCCACTCAAAAAAAGCTCATCGCCAACACAAATTATTTACTCATTATATCCGGAATCCTTACGACAGTAATAGGACTGCTCCTTATGAATCCGCTTTTAAGGCTCATGGGCGCAAGCGGAGAGGAACTGATATTCGGAGCAAATTATTTTAGAGTTACTCTATATGGTTCCGTGTTTTGGATTGCAGGTCTCGGCTACAACATGGTTGTAAGAGCTGAGGGTAAAATGAAATCGGCAGCTTTTATGATGGGCACCGGTCTTGTAGTAAATATAATAGCAAACTATTTGCTGATTGTGGTTTTTCAATTCGGCGTGGAGGGAGCGGCATGGGGAACGAATCTCGGCATGCTGGTCTATACAATAGCATTTTTTGTTTATTGCAGAAAGAAAAAGGCAACCTTTGAAACCAATGAACTCAAAATATCACGAGACAAAAATATTACAAAGCAAATTCTCTCCCTGGGTTTTCCTTCCCTTATCATGACAACTATGTCTGTTGTTCAAGGTATGATTGTTATGTATGCGCTCAACAGCTATGGAACAGCCTCGGATGTTGCTTTTTATGGAGTCGTTTATAGAATTTTCATCTTCCTCCTAACGCCGATTTTTGGTCTGATGAGAGCCTTGCAGCCGGCAATGGGGATCAACTTTGGAGCGAAGCAATATGATAGAGCTATCAGCAGCTTCAAAGTGTTTGCGGCAGCTGCATTCATTATAATCTTTCCCTTTTGGCTAATCATGATGCTGGCCCCTGATATGGTTTTAAGCATTATGCTTCCCGCAAAAGAATTTTTAAGCAGCGATTTTATGAATTTCAGGATATTCGTAGGATTGCTGCCTGTCCTTCCCATTATGTTTATGGCCATGACTATGTGGCCTGCAATAAACAACTCAAAGCCTGCGGGTATTATAGGGATAGCAAGACAACTCATATTATATGTACCAGCGATGCTTATACTCCCGAAATACTTCGGGGTTGGATGGGTATATAAAGGCGCATTTTTCATTGACTTGATTATTATCATTATTGTTAGCTTACTGGTGAAAAGAGAATTTTCAAAGCTAAGACAAGGTGATGTTATCCAATTGAAGAATTGATATAAAATTCTGCTGCTCAGAAGGAAAGTCATACGTTTTAGGACTTAAGGCGGCAATTACAGTCTATTTGTGTTGTACCTTTTAAGGGAGGTGTTTTATGGATAAATTAACCCCTTCGCAAGAGCATTATATAAAAGCGGTATACGCGCTTTCCCAAACCTGCGATGGTGCTCGCGTATGTGACATTGCGGAGAAGCTTCGCGTGTCTAAGGCTAGCGTCAGCCTCGCAATAAAAAAGCTAACAAAACAGGGGTTAGTTTGTAAAGATGCCGGACATCATATTTATCTAACAGAAGATGGTAAGCGTGAGGCGGTTCGGATATTGGGGAGGTTTGAGATGATTCGAAATTATCTTGTAAGTATAGGCGTAGATAAGCAGATGGCGGAACATGATGCTTGTGCGATGGAACATGTTGTAAGCGTGGATACGCTATGTGCGATTTGCCGGTCTTCCGGTTACGGCAAAGCGAAGATTGAAGGTGAAGATTATTGCCCGATATCGCTCGAAGCTGACGAGAAGTAGCGAAATATTGTAGCCTAATTTCCTTTTTTAATTTATGATCTAAAAATACCCGAACAAAAGTAACCAAGAAAGGAAGTGATTGCAATGGTGATGTCTGCTGATGAAATACAGCCTGACGCTCTCAGCCTTGAGAGCGTCATACACAAATTCGGCATGACAGCGCCCATCAAATATATTGACAGATAACCAAACGAGCGGTGCCGCATAGTTTGGAGATGGTATTGTATGCACAAGCCATCATACAATATCAGGCAGACTTTCACCTGCGCAAACATATCCACAACAGGGCCATATCACCGTTATAGAAAACAGAAGGATTCCAGTACAAGCGATGACAGCCCTCCAGATGGAATCCTGCTTGAATATTCAGCTTTTTCAGCCGAGGTTACCCTTTTTAGTAAACCCGGCTGTTTTTATTTGTGCGGCCATTTTTACCACTCCCGCTTTTTCAGTTCCTTTGCAATAAATAGGGAGTTGCCTGTTCCGCTGAAGTAATAAATTTCGATCGACATAAGCCCGTATTCCTTTCACCTTCATCTGAGTATTTCTTCAATTTATAAAATTGCAAGCGTAAGGCAACGGTCATCTTTTCTTTTCCTCAACCTGCCAGAATAAACTTTTTATTTATAGCACTCGACCGCAAAACAACGAATATGTAAAAAAACCATAGTACCAGGGCTTGTTCAGAATAAAGTCCGGCGAGTCAGCCTTGCACAGACGCTGATATTCAACTCTATCTTCTTCGAGCAATTCCTGATTATCCTGGCCCCAACGCATTTCAAAAAGATCCACTAAAGCTTTTTGCATTTCCCGACTTAATGGCGTGTTAATATCGCGGACAAAAGTCCGCGCCCTTGTTTCCCCCAAGCCTGCTTGTTTCAACCATTCCAGCGCACACATTTTATGTAATTTTGGTCTCATTTTCGGCTCGAAGGGAGCAATTCCAGAAGAAGTCGCATTCAACCGGGCCTCCAGAACCGGGTATCCGGGAAGCAGCATTTGTGAAGACCAATTAAGGATATATATCATGCCACCAGGCTTGACAGTCCTGGCGATCTCTTTTAACAGGATTACAGGATCTATTTTTAGATTGCCAACAAGATCCATGCTAAAAGCCCAGTCAAATATGTTATCCTCAAATGGAAGTTTACTAATATTACCCCTTATAAAAGAAACTAGTTCAGACATATCTGACTTTAATGCCAAGGAACGTCCTTTTTCTAAGAAATTTTCTTCAATATCAAGCCCGGTAACATGACCGCGAATCCCTGCCTCTTCTGCCAGCATCAAAGTATAGAAACCAGTCCCGCAGCCTGCGTCCAACCCCTCGCTCTCAGGAAGAAGTGGCAGCGAACGTACTATAGTTTTTATAATAGGTTCCCTTAATATATTTGATAACTCCAGACTTTTTAAGTATTCTTCCACGTTAGGCATTTACTCAGCCCCCAATATAACTAATTTCTATAACCATAGCATATCGCTGTAATAAACGACATAGATACACCGTCCTCAACCATCTAGAAGCTGCCCGTCTCCAAGTGACCTTCCCCTTTTTGCGGTAATTATTCTGGGATGATTTGAGCTAATTCATCTTCAACATCAAGGCCATACGCTTTTGCAATCTGTCCAATCATAACCCCGAACACCCCGCGCAGCTCTCCAATAGCAGATGTGAAAATCCAGTTGTCCATATTTCCGCTTTAGCAAGCATAGCAACGAAACTCTTTTGTGTCCGGGCATTTACTCAAAAACTTATTGCAGGCATTACGCATGGAACGGACATAAGCGTTAAGTTTTGCTTCGTCGTCAATGACTTGAAGTTTCGATGTAAGATAGTGCTTTATTTCTGTTACTAATGTAATGCAAGGACAAACAGATTCGGATTGATATGCAGAATACAAAACGCGGCGGGGTTTGAGAGAAACTATTATGCGGCGAGCAATGCTCCTATCTGTATCAACTGGATTCCAAGAGATATCAAAAACCGGGCAACTAATTCCCGTAAGCCTATTTAACAATTCGTTAAATTTAATATAGACTACCCCCTCTCAAAATATGATTATATCTTGTAAATTTTAGCATATTATTTATGATAAATCCACTAAAAACGCCGGGCGCGCTAATGCTACATGGCGCACACATCATCCGCTGCAAGTTCACTGTCTACATTCAAAATCTCTAACAAAAAGAATTTATAATTTCATATTTTTCCATTAGGCCAAGTGCCTGGTTTTCCATTTTTTGTTTTTAAGTATTTCGAGTAATTCCTGAGTATTGCCTTCCAAAATACGCTGCTCCGCGATCGTATCCAGTGTATACCCAAGCTGTGTAAAGGCCGAAGCCAAAATAGCCAGTTCATCATTATCTTTTATAACATCCGCGACGGTAATTGCAACGACGGCGATAAGCAAGGTCAATTCGCTTGAGTTCATGAAATCACCTCTATTTATTATATTATTGAGATCGATTTTGGTGTGCAGGTGAGAATTGGAGCAAGTCTGCTTGTTTTGGTCTGTGTGTGAGTAAATATAGACAAGACGAGGATGCGAAGGGAAAGGTGTTTGGTTGGACGAAGACCTGATCATTATACGAACGATGTGTACCGCTTACGGCTGCATGTGTTACCGGAGAGAGCCTGATTATTTAAAGACAGAATCCTTACCTACAGGTTCTTAGACTGCGCTCAAAATGATACTGTCAATCTTTCAATAAACAAAGAACAAAAGGGATCATCTAAGCGATAGATAGGATATTTTTAAATAAAAACGTTTACAAAAGCATCGATTTCGTTTATTGTTATATATATACCACTTCTTAATAAGGCGGATGAGATATATAAATTAAATAAATACAAAAGGAGCTGAAGCGGCGAATAAAGCAAGTTTGAAGTAAAAATCAAAATAAATCCGGGTGTGGTGGCTGTGTGTAAATTACTTCAGAGCGGGGGAACAAAATGAAATTTTTAAATGTGTTTGTATGCGAAAATTTTGCGAGACAGGCAGGCAAGGTCATCAAAGAGAATTTTGATGATGTGCTGCTGCGGACTTTTCCGTGTATATGTGAAGATAAACTTGAACTTGCAAAAACTCAAAAAATGCTTCAGCAAGAATTTAAGAAAAATTCGGACGGCTTTGTAATGTGCGGGCAAGAATGTGTGCTGGGATTATCTAAAAACGTGCCGTATGACATCATCGCAACAAAATATTGCCATAAATATTTCGCCGATGAGGAATATCTTCGCTATTTGGCGCTGAAAGGCACTTATATCATTCCCCCGACATGGCTGATGAAGACAGGGACTGTTAAGAAAGATGATTTATTTGGCCAAAACGCGAAAATAAATAATCAAAAATATAAGGAAATCGTTATTTTTTACGACGAAATCAGTGAGGATATCAGACAGCAATGCAAAAAGTCTGCAGATTTTTTACAACTTCCATGTCTGTTTCTTACATTTGATACGAGTTTTATTGAGTATGTTGTAAAATGCAACGTATATGCATGGAGACTTGAGAATAAGAATAAAGAACTGGATGAATTAAAACTGTACGCGCAAGATCAAGGCGAGCAGTATTCGGCTATAATCGATAAGATCATCATCATGGCTTCCTATACCAGTAGGCGGATCGCAATCGGCGAAATCAAAAAAATCTTTAAAAATATTTTGGGGGCTCGTACTTTCAAATATTATGATTTTGAGACTGAAAATGACGGCGTTTCGGAAGAAGTGAAAAAATTATTTTTAGATGCCAAAGAAAACTCTATATCAGCGGAAAACAAAGACAGATTTTTAGTGAAAATAACCAATAAAGACAGAATTTTCGGTATTATCGAGACAGGAAATTTTATTGACTCGGCTTATATGGAGCAAAATTTGAATTTAGCGCTGCAAATCTCTAAAGTGTGCGGACTGATATTATACTATATTGAACAGTATGAATATATCATAAAATCTGAAAAGAAATTATTATATCTAAGTTATCATGACAGTATGACGGATCTTTACAATCGTACATATATCAATGAAGTTTTGAAAAAAAATAAAGTAGAACAAGATACGGCTGTGTTTATTTTCGATATAGACCATCTTAAATATGTGAATGATCATTACGGACATTTGCAGGGGGATGAGATCATCAAAAACGTGGCTCATGTGTTAAAGAATAATTTCAGGGAAAGCGACAGTGTTGCAAGGATCGGCGGTGATGAATTTATGGTGCTGATCCCGAAATGCGGTGAGCAGACGGCGAATATGTTTTTGGAAAGACTGCGGCAAGCATTTGAAAAACAGAATAAAAAACAAACAAACGAGCATTTAAAACTCAGCATTTCCGCAGGATACGCCATTGCAAATGAGCAACAACAAGAATACGGCCTGGAAGCATTGATGCAAGAAGCGGATGAGCATATGTATGAAAATAAGCTTATAAAACGCAAATTGACGGAGGATGAACAAAATAGGTAAGAACTATAGAGCCTGGGGGCTCTTTTTATTTAAAATATAAAAGAAGTTGACAGAATGACTTTTGGATCATATAATGACCTTGGAGTCATATGACTAACAAGTCATATTTGATGTATCAAAGAAATAGAATAAAAGAGGGAGATAATTTGCCGAAAGATACATTTTTTAATTTAAATGAGGAAAAACAAGAAAAAGTGGTGCGCAGTGCGATCGGTCAATTCGCAAAAAACGGATACGAAAAAGCAAACATTGCCATAATAGCAAGAAATGCCGGCATTGCAAAAGGCAGCATGTACCAATATTTTGAAAATAAAAAAGAGTTGTTTTTATACTCCGTGCAATGGACAATAAAATTTTTTGTCACGAAATACAGCACGTTCATCAAGCCGGGAGATGCGGATCTTTTTGATTATTTATATGAAAGTTCAACGCAAATATTAAAACAAATCGAAGAAGAGCGAGAGCTGGCACTTTTTATTCAGGATGTGCTTTTAGGTAAATACAGCACGGTTAAAGACCAGTCGCTTGATGTGATGCTGCAATCGGGTGATGATTATATTTTGAAGATGATAGGTGATGGAAAAGCAAACGGAAGCATCAGAGCAGATATGGACGATAACATTTTGGCCATGTTTATGACGGGCGCTTCAATGAAAATAAAAGAGTACATTTTAAACAAAGCGCGCAGTGAAGAAAAAGACATTATCAGTGGCTATGAATCGTACCAAAAAGATATCAAAGCAATGTTAGAACTATTAAAGAACGGAATGGGGGAAAAAAATGTTTATTGAAATCGAAAACCTACAGAAAAGTTATTTTAACGGGTCAGTCGAAACAAAGGTGCTCAAAGGACTTGATATGAGCCTGGATAAGAGCGAGATCGGTGTGATTTTGGGGCCTTCGGGATCGGGCAAATCCACGCTGATGAACATTATCGGAGGCATCGACCGCGCGGATGAGGGCAGTGTGATCGTGGACGGTGTCAATATTACGCGCCTCGGCGACGCGAAGCTCACCGATTACAGGCGGGAAGAGCTCGGATTTATCTTTCAATTTTATAATCTTGTGCCCAATCTCACGGTCGGCGAAAACATCGAGGTTGTCTCTAACATCAGCAGGGAGCCCCTCGGCACGGACGAGGTACTCCGCGCGGTGGGGATCGCGGATAAAAAGCACCGTTTTCCCAGAGAGCTCAGCGGAGGAGAACAGCAGCGCGTGAGTATCGCACGCGCGATCGTGAAAAACCCGAAACTGCTTTTGTGCGATGAGGTGACGGGCGCGCTCGATTACACCACATCCAAAGAGATTTTAAAATTGATTCAGCAAATCAACAAGGTCTATGACACAACCATACTCATCATTACGCATAACACAGCCATCAGCGCCATGGCAAACAGGGTCTACAGACTGCGTCAAGGATGCATTGCTTCACAAAAAATCAATGAGGAAATATTACCTGCGGAAAGGATTGAATGGTAATGATACTTCATAAAAAAATAAAAAGGGAGATCTTGGAGAATAAATCGCCTTATATCGGCTCACTCGTGCTCATTATGATCAGCTGCATGCTCTATATCATGCTCAATATGCTCGCTGTGAGCATGCAGGAATCGGTGAATGCTTTTGAGACGGATTATATACAGGAAGACGCAAGCTTTGTTACAGCCGCGCCTCTTGCAAACACCGCACAGCTTGAGGAAGACTACAACATACTCCTTGAGCAGGGTGCGTCCTTTGATTATGACATAACGGACAGCAAGACGTTGAGAGTCTTTCGCAGTAATGAGAAGATAAATCTTCCCGCAATCACGGAGGGGAGCATGCCGCGTGCGGGGCAGGTTCTCGTAGACCCCGCATTTGCAAAGGCAAACGGTTATGAGATCGGCGACAATTTGCGGATAAAAGATAAAGTATACGAGATTTCGGGCTTCTTTTCGCTGCCCAATTACATTTACTTGATCAAGTCGCAGTCGGACTTGCTCAGTGACGCGAATTCATTTGGCATTGCCATGCTTGGCGCAAGTGATTTTAATATCTATGAAAGCAGCGCCAAAACATCTTATTCGGTTAAGTTCAATTCGGGCGAAGAGAGTCTGCAAGTTCAAGCGGCGGCTTTTCGAGATGCGATCGCAGAACAGGGCAATATGGTCACGCAGTGGACGGATACGGCCAACAATAACCGTGTGACGATCGTGGAAGCAAAAATGGAAGGCGTCGGACAGGTGAGCACCGTGCTGCCTATTACCATACTGCTGCTTACTTGTGTGCTGAGCGGGATCGTGATCCTGCGCATGATCAAGCAGGACAGCGCCATTATCGGCACGCTCTATGCGCAGGGATACCGCAAGAGGGAGATCATCAACCACTATATGCGTTATCCGCTTGTCATTGCTTTGCTCGGCGGCATCATCGGCACGATCCTCGGGCTGCTGACATTAAAACCCATGACGACGTTTATGCTCTCGTATTTCAATATTCCGATCAGCAAATCAGTCATTGTGCCTGTGTATATTTTCGTCAGTCTGGCACTTCCGTTCGTGCTGCTGGGGCTGAGTGGACTGTTTATTTTGATCAGAGAGCTGCGCTATTCACCCGTTTCGCTCATACGCGGAGACAGAAAGACGGGCAAGGTCAATTTTATCGAGCGAAAAGCAAAGCTGGATAAATTCAAATTCAAGACAAAGTTCAAGCTGCGTGAACAGTTTCGCAGTCCCTCAAGGCTTATATTTCTTCTGTTTGGCATCATACTTGCAACGATGCTGCTGCTGCTCGGCTTTACGGCGAAAAGCTCCATGGATTACCTCATGGGAGAAAACATCACGGGCACCATGCTTTTTAAATACGAATACATTTATAACACGGTCCATCTTGAAGAGCCGCCGGCAGGAGCGGAAATTTTCAGCGCAGGCGAATTCTACACGCCCGGTCACAGCGATATCCCCTTTACGGTCAGCGGCATTGAGCCTGATACAAAAATGCTGGCATTCAAAGATAAATCGGGTGATGCGCTTGATACAAACAAGGTCATTATCACGCAGCCGCTTGCCGAAAAGCTTGAGATTAAGGAAGGGGACAGCATAGAGCTCATTGATAAAATAACGTCCAAAACCTACACACTCACGGTGGATAAGATCGCGGACGCGTATATCGGCGAGACGATCTTTATGCCGATCGAAGAATTCAACAGTCTTATAGGCTACCCCGCCGGCAGCCATATCGGGCTGTGGAGCGCGCAGAAGCTTGACATAGATGAAAAGTATTTATATGCCGTAAGCTCGGTAGAAGACACGATCGCGAATTTTGAAGCATCCATGCAGCCGCTGCAAAGCGCACTGGGCATCATCGGTTTGCTTGCGTTCATCATCGGGCTTGTGGTGATCCATGTGGTGACCTCGCTCATCATCGAGGAAAACAGATCGACGATATCGCTCATGAAAGTGTTTGGTTACCGAAAAAGAGAAGTCAATTCCCTCATACTCAACAGCTCCTGGGTCGTGGTCGTGCTCGGGTATGTTTTGGGCATTCCTCTGGTACTCAATCTCATGGACGCGGCGTTTAAGAGCATGACTCAAAGCATTGACATTGCTTTTCCGATCGTGATCAACTACGTTTATGTGATTGCGGGCTTCGCTATCGTGTATCTCACGTATGAATTATCCAAGGCGCTCAGTAAAAGAAAGCTGAACAGAATTTCCATGAGTGAGGCAATCAAGGCGGGCAGGGATTAAAGATAAAAGAATAATCTTTTGGGTAAAAAAAAACAGCTCCGATAAGGCGCTGTTTTTTTTGCGATTTAAAATTAAGCTGTTAATGCATTCGAGTTAATTGTTTCTATGGTATGGCGAATATTGTTCCAAAGAGCAAGGTCTGTAAAAATATCAACAACACTGCCTCTATCATTGAATGGGCTATGTTGTAAAATACTCAAATCTTTCATAATGCCATTATGAACAATATAATTTATAATTTGTTTTACGAAATAAATCTGTTTACTGTCAAGATTAGCATTATTTAAATATACGGAGAATGCCTTGTTTGCTGCTTGCACATCCAAGCCAACAATAGAGCGTACCAATTCGCCAAGCGGCATGCTGCCATATTCTTTTTCATAATCCTGTTTTGTACCAACTTCACTCCACAATATTTTTTCAAGTTCATTTATATCTGCCTGCGTAAGAGGGATATTTGTTTTCAATTTTGCAATTGCTGAATTATTCATATGTTGCCTTATATAATAGTTAACTTTATCTTTATAGTTTTTTAAGTCATCGCTATATAAATCAGAGGGATTTTCTTTGATTTCTTCAATGGTATCTGTAAAGTTTGTATCGTATCTTGCAAGGGGTTCGTTTTCAATATATTTCATTAAATCGCGCAACTTAACCCGTATGCTTTCAAATTCACTGATACCTGCTTTTTCTATATACTCTGTATGTAACAAGGTTTCAATAAATTCTTTTTGAGCTGATACAGAAGGAATTGTACCGTAATAGGTTAAGGCCTGCACTTTTCGCGATAAGTCTTTTCTTGCTTTTCTATAACTTTTGCCGATGATGCATGCAAGTTCAATGCCATATATTAAAGCATCAAAACGCAATGCCGTGTATTCGTCTTTTTCGGGCTGGATAAGCGGCGCGACATGCTCTTTTATTTGAAGTGTATGCTCATACGTTAAGGATTCATATGTCGATTTGCTTGCGAATAAATCTACATATTTTAAATGCTGACGCACTGCAAAATTATCTCTGTTTAACTCACACACTTGATCTATTAATTCTTTTATCAAGCGGGTTCGAAAGACTATTAAATCTTCGGTTTGGTATTTTAATTCTTGCATTTTATAAATTATTTGTGTTTTTAAATTGAAGAGTTGTTCCTGCAAGCTTAAAACAGGTGGTATATCTTTTCCTTTGCCGTTATTGATTCTAAAGAATTCAAAATTAGAGCAAAAATCAAAGATGTAAAATTCATGTTTGTTGGCACCGTCGATTAAGTTCTCGCATAGTCTGGTGCCGCGCCCCATCATTTGCCAAAACTTTGCTTTGCTCATGACTTTCTTAAAAAATACTAAGTTAAGGAGTTCGGGAACGTCAATGCCTGTATCCAGCATATCAACGGATACTGCGATTTGAGGCATTTTTGAAGGGGTGGAAAATTCGTCAATCAAGCTTTGGGCATAATTTGTGTAATTGTCTATGACTCTGCAATAGTGGGGAGGATAGTGTGGATACTCGCGATTAAAGATTTGCAGTATTTTTTCCGCATGCAGATGATTTTTGGCAAAGATAATTGTTTTGCCAATTTTGCTTCCGTATTCTACTCTTAAGCCTTTGGTGATAAGAATATTTAAAGCTTGATTTATAGTATCTTTATTAAATACCCACTCATTAAGTGCGGTGCCGCCGATTGATTCTGGAATGTCTCCATCTTCGTTGGCAAACTTTTCCTCATATTCGGCTTTTTCTTCTTCTGAGAGTTGATCGTAGACTATTCCGCTATGCATAAATTTCAGTGTTGTTTCAATGGTACGAAAATCTACAAGATATCCATCTGCGACGGCTTGTTTTAGTTCATAGCCATAGGTGGGCACGCCTGATTCCATTTCAAAAATTTCATAGGTGTTTTTATCAATGTCGTCTTTTGGGGTAGCGGTAAGGCCTACGAGCATGGCATCAAAATATGTAAAAATGTCTTTATATTTATTGTAAATGCTTCTATGCGCCTCGTCCACAATCAGTAAGTCAAAATGCCCGGGAGTATATAATTTACCGCCATCCTCATCCTTGCTGATATCAATTTGATTCATCATGGTTTGATAGGTGGAAAATATACCACGGGCATTGAAGTCATCTTTTTCTTCCACTAAATTTGTAATAGATAAATCGGGCATTAAGTTATGAAAGGCTCTTTTAGCTTGTATTACCAGACTGTTTCTATCCGCCAAAAATAAAAAGTTTTTTACCCAGCCATGCCTTATTAAGACATCAATTAAGGAAATAATTGTTCTTGTTTTGCCGCTGCCCGTTGCCATGACCAGCAAAGCTTTTCTGCGATTGCGAACATCGAAGGTTTCACACACTGCTTTGATGGCTTCTTTTTGATAGTAGCGGTTTGATATCGTATCACTGATGGCGACATTATTTAAATTCGTGCGCATGGCCATTTTATTGAATTCTTTTTCGAGATCGCGTTTGGAATAGATGCCCGATACCTGACGTTCGGGGTAGCCATTTTTTTGATCAATTAAAATACGGTTATCATAGCCATTTGAAAGAAAGATTATGGGGCGTTTGCCGTAACGTGCTTGCAGATCATCGGCGTAAAGCTTTGCTTGTTGCCTGCCTTTCGCCACGTCGATACTGGTTTTTTTAGCTTCGATAACTGCAAGAGGTTTGCCGTCGTCACCGAACAGCACATAATCTGCATATCCCTCGCCCGCTTTATTAGGCATACTGTCAATTTTATATTCATCAATCCAGTTTTTGCCCCTCTCCCAGCCTACGCTTGTGAGCATGACATCTATATAAGCTTTACGGGTCTGTGATTCTGTGAAATTTATGGGGGTTACAACATAGCCGATTTCTTTTTCTTTGCGCAAGGTTGCTGTTTGAGCCAATAGAGCGGTATTTTCTTTTTTCAATGCGTCCCAGTCCGGCTCTTTTGAGACTAGCGGGATTTTATTTCGTTGCTCTATTTGCAGAAGCGCTTTGTCGAACTTGGTTGCTTCGTAGTCTTTACCATAGCAATAGGAGATAAAGTCCATGAATGCATGCAGGTTTTCGAGAGCAAGCTCCGCTTGATCTTTTGTGATATTTTTGGGGTTATGGTTTGCATTGTTGCCGACCAGTCTTATGAATTCCATTCGTTTATAGAGGTCTGCACCAATGATATCCTTAAATTCATCCGTGTTCATGAGGGTGACCAATTTATCAGAATACGGCATCACTAAATCGCCGTCAACGGAATACATCCATTTGACACCAAATTCCATTGCCCTGCGGCAGCCCACAGCCGATAATGCGATATCCATAGTAAAGATACGTTCGGCGGCAATGGCGCTGTCGGCGAAGGGGGCAAATTGGGATTCAGTTTTAAGAAAATCAAAGTTGGTCATAATAACCTCATCTTTCAAATGTTACGCCAAATAAATTACCGAATTCTTTTTTTATATCATTCATATCAATATCATAGTGTGAAAACTGAAGGAGATATACCATTTTTTCTAATAAATTAATATCTAGAATTGAAGTTCCAATAAATTCTTGCTCTATATTGCCATGTGCAAAATTATTTCTTTGCTTTGCAATTCTTTCACCGCATTTTATACAATCAAATTTTTCTTTATTTTCTTCATAAAGATTTTTTGTATAGTTTTTCAAAATATCTTCCATATGTCCATATGCATGATTAAATTTAGAAGATAATGTATCATTATCTACATCATCTAGTAAATACTTAAAAATTTCTTTCGCTTTGCCTGTGTTTTTGTTAATTTGATTGTTTAAATGTTCTTTTACTAATTCTCTGGCTTCTATTGTTTTATTTTTATGCTTAATTCCCTCAGGATATTTTCGTTCAAATTCCCATTCAAAGGCAGCTGTTATTAATAAAAAACGTGCATTTGTTATTATAAGTCCATTTTTTCTACTTATTGGAATATGATCAAGGTATATTTTTTTATCAGCTAAATCTTGAAATATCTTATTTATATTATTTTTAATTAAATCATACGATAAAAAGTTTTTTTCTAATACTCTTTTATTATCTTTCAAAATGTTTTTATCTTCTAAACTTGTAAAATTGCATACATCATTTAATTGTTTTTTTAAATTTAATAATTTTACATTATTTATAATAAAATTGTTTCTATTACATAATAACATAATCAAATTCTTTGCTAAGTGATATAATTGAATTAAAAACTCGTAATTATCTGTTTCTTCAAATTTAAAAACCATTGCGGATTGTAAAGTAATTGGTATATTACTGTTACCTAAATTTGTGGTTTGACCAATACCGAATTTAAATAATATTGACTTTCCTTCAAATATAAACGTTTGCCATTCTGAAGATGTTTCATTATTAGATTTCAGTAAAATAGATCTTGTCCCATCATCATTAATTTTGTATTCAATGGCTTTTTGTACGTTATAAATATAGTTTATTTCTTCAACATAAAAAATCATATGATCAAATATTGTTATATTGTTTTTAAACTCAAATATATAATTAACCTTAAGCAGTTTTGTGCTATTTTTACTTGTAAATGGATCAACAAATATAATAATTTCATGATTATCTGGCTGACATTGTCCTATAAGATAATCAGTTTCTAGTTCTTCTATCTTGCCAAAATTCTCAAAAAAACCAAATATATTATTTATTTTATTTTCTTTTAGGATGAGTTTTAAAATATCCTCTTCTATTGTGAAGTTATATTGTTTTTCTTTATACTCTAATTCACCGATTATCATATTTTTATCCTTAATTAAAATAATCTTGCATTAACGCTTTATAATTCATTTCCAGCTTTTCTAAACTCTGTTTCATAAGTTCTTTTTGTTTTGCTGCTTGCTCTACATAATCAGCAAATTGACTTTGTATTTCAATAGGAGGTATAGGCAATATTAACTGCTCTAATTCCTCCTTTGTTATAGCTTCTCTTGTTGCTCCGCCTGCTCCGCCAATAGATAATAGCAATACTTGATAATTTTCATTAGTAAGAATGTTATTTAAATAAATTGGGTTTAATTGCATTTCGAAGCATCTTATAATAGATACATGTTGATTTACTCTAGCAGGTAATATATCAGTGGGTACGATACATGATCTTGCAACTGATGCACCGGTAATATTTATTAATACGTCATTTGTTTTAACAATGACATTATTTAACTGTCTAGCTTGATTTTCCTCTATATATGCTAAATCTTTATATTTAAATATACCATTATGTACATTCATACTTCGAATCAGACTAATGCCCGAAACTTTATAACTTTCCTTGCCTCCACGCGGTGTAGCTCCAGAGCCAATCTTAGTAGTTACTTCATTCAATGTTCTTTTCTCCCACCCCATCTGATTAGTAACAGGGTCCCCAAACATCTCAATAAACTTTGCCTTTATAAGCAAGTCCATTTTTTCTATTTGCGTCTTACGCAACGCAATCAGTTCGCTTGCCTTATCAAGCGCAGCAGCGATTTTCTTTTGCTTTTCAATCGGTGGTAAAATTAATTCGTATTTTTTTAACCATTCGGTACTTAAATTTTTTTGGGCAATACCATTAGAATTATAGATACATTCATTTTCGAAAGTATCACAATTCAAATAATTAAATAAATATTTTTTATATATTTTAATTTCATCTTTAATTCTTAAACACGCAACTCGTTGGTTTAAGGCAGCAGGTAAAAACTGTTTTTCTAGTAATGCGACCCTTCCAACATTTCCTGTAAGTGAAATTAGCAAATCATCTTCATGTAAAATGAAGTTTATGATTTCATTTTCTTTTTTTAATGAGTAAAATTGAGGTGAGCTATCTTCAAAAAATCCTTTTTGAACATTAGTTATCCTAACAACTCGAATACCTGAGTCTACATAGTTTTCACTTTTAAATGCAAACCCATTTAAAATGTCGCAAACATCCCCTAATCTTACTCTCACACCATCCCCTCCAACTCTTTAAGCCCCTGCATAATCTGCTCCTCAAGCCCGTAAATATCTTTCAGTATCTCATTAACAGGCGGGTACTGCTCCGCTTTATATATTGTTTTTTTATACTTGTTTATAGATAAATCGTATCCGTTTGCCGCTATTTCATCCTTCGGTACAAAGAAACTTTTCTCAGTTCTCTCCCTGGTTTCCTCGTCTTTTAAGTTATGAAATCGCTTTATAATATCGGGTATATCGTTGCTATTATCTGTTTGCGTGCGCTTATCGTCAAGCGTATAGCCGTCCGCCTGCATGTCGTAAAACCACACCTTGTCCGTGCCTCCATGCCCCGTTTTGGTAAATATCATAACGGCAGTCGAGACTCCTGCGTAGGGCTTAAACACTCCCGACGGCATAGAAATAATGGCTTCCAGCCTGTTGCGCTCTATTATTTCTTGTCTTATCGCCTTATGAGCGTTTGACGAGCCAAACAGCACTCCGTCAGGCACAATGCAGGCACACCTGCCACCCACCTTAAGCATACGCAAAAAGAGCGTGACAAAAAGCAATTCCGTTTTTTTGGTTTTGGCAACCTTTAAAAGGTCTGGCGCAACAATATCATAATCAAGGCTGCCTTTAAACGGGGGATTGGCAAGAATGATTGAAAATTTGTTTTCATCCGGGTTTTGGTCGGAAAGGCTGTCGCGATATTTGATATTGGGGTTATCTATTCCGTGGGTCATCATATTCATGGCGCCAATGCGGAGCATGGTGCGATCCATATCGTAGCCGTGAAACATATCATTGTTATAATGTTCTTTATTTTCATTATTGTAAAATATTTCATTGAAATAATTATGTTTTAAATAGATACCTGCCGATACCAGAAATCCACTTGTGCCACAAGCAGGGTCACAGATGGTGTCGTTTGGCGTGGGGGAAAGAAGCTCCACCATCATGCGAATAATATGGCGAGGAGTACGAAATTGCCCATTGGTGCCGGATGTTGAAATTTTGGAAAGCATATACTCATATAAATCTCCCCTGATGTCTTTATTTTTCCAGTCGATATCATCCAACGCGGTGACTACCTTTTCAAGAAGCTGAGGCGTGGGGATTTTAAAAATTGCATCTTCCATGTATTTTGCATAGGTGCTTTCTTTGTTGCCGTGCAGGGTCTTGATAAAAGGAAAAACCTTACCTTGCACAATTTCATACATTTTTATTGAAGCCATATCCCGAAATGTTGACCATTTATATTGTTGCTTTTCCTCGTCAGAAAAAATGCTTTCATAGTTGATGCCGAGCATAACGCTTTCTTTTATTTTTATATTATCCATATCATCAAGGTCACGGATAAAAATAAGATACGTGACCTGCTCGATAACGTCTAAAGGGTTGGTAATGCCTCCTGCCCAAAGCATTTCCCAAATTTTATCTATTTTGCTTTTTAATTCGCCTGTAATCACTGTTTATGTCACTCCTATATTAAAATACGAATATTATTTTTTGAAATGTATAATATAAATAAATATAATAATTTTTATTATATTTTATCAAAATTTGTCGACATTATCTATATGTAAACGCAGTATATAACTATAAATTAATATAAAAGCCGGCATTGCTTAAAAGCAATGCCGGCTTTTGCTGCATATCTATTCTTTAGGGGTCACGTCTTCGCCCTGACTTTGCCTCGATATACATAGCCTCCGTTTGCTGCTGAATATTTTTTAGAATCCTTTCCGCTCTTATCATTTCTATGGATTTATCATCTGCCTTGCCAAGCTCTGTGAGCGCGTCTGTGATTGCGTTGAATAAGATATTGTAAGCCTTTTTATATTCCATTTTTTTTGTTCTCCTTTTCTTTATGACCAATATTGAGCATAACGCTATATGTCCATTATAGGGCATAATGAAGAAAAGTAAAGGGGTGAATTAAATTGATTTCATATGCTCCGCTATGGAAAACGATGAGACAGAAAGGCGCGACGACCTACACGCTGCGCAATAAAGGCAAAGATGAAAACATCAGCGGCTCAACGATTTTGAGGTTGCAAAATAATGAGTCGGTCTCTACCAATACACTCAATACGCTTTGTAAAATCCTCGGCTGCACCTTGACCGATGTAGCAGAATATATACCCGACTGACAGGCTTTCTTATCAAAAACCAATTATGTGATCAGGCATTTTCAAGCCCTTCTATGATACATACTGTATGGAAGGGCTTTTTTTATTTCTCAAAAAACCTGTAAAGATTTGCATAAAAAAAATTATAAAAAACTATTGCAAAAAGAAAAAGAAGCATTATAATAGTTAAGTGCTTAATTATTTAGCTTTTAAACTATTAAGGAGGCAACTAAATGGATAGTACACTAAAAGAACAGCTTATACGAACTATGATGCGTTTTCGCAAAATAGGAATGCCGTTTCCGCCTGATCTTGATATACGCATGGGGGAACTCATGGTCATGAACGGAATCGCGGGGCACTTTCCAAAGAGAATGCATCATGAGCATAATGAGAATTGCCAGTTTGACGTGCATAGAAAGATCTTTGTCTCGGATCTGCAAAAAATGCACCATATCACAAAACCGGCTATTTCGCAGATGCTCAACGGGCTGGAAAAAAAAGGGTATGTGAGACGTGAAATGGATAAAGACGACCGGAGAAAAATAACCGTAACGCTCACAGAGCCGGGAAAAGAAATATTGTATAAAACAAAAAGCTATACCGACCGCATGCTCGATGAGACAATCGAACGCTACGGCGAGGAAAATTTAAAACAACTGATCAGTCTTTTTAACCGGCTGATCGATGTCAACGATGAAATAAAGAAAGAATATGAACAAAGCAGCAGGAAGGAGAAGTAGACTTGATAAAACTTGCAAAATATTTAAAGCCGTTTATACTCGGCGTCGTGCTTTCTTTTGTGCTCTTGTACGGGCAGGCAATGAGCAACTTGTATCTACCGAACTTTATGTCGGACATTGTAAATGTGGGCATTCAGCAAAACGGGATCGAGCACGCCGCGCCGGATGCAATCAGCGTAAACGGCATGACATTGATGACTTCTTTTATGACGGAAGATGAAAAGCAGCTTGTAGAGGATTCCTACACGCTTGCAGATAAAACGGACGAAAACGAAGACGGGCAGGAATATGCCGATATTTACCCCGACGCGGAAAACCGGTTTTATATAAAAACGGATGCGGACGAGTCGGCAAGTGGGCAGCTCGACGACGCTTTCGGCGCCGCGACCGCTACCTTTATGGTGGTGATGAAAGATATGGCAGAGCAATCGGGGCAGGCAAATATGCAGATAAGCACGTCCATCGACTCAAGCGATATCGACTTGGACCAATTATACAGCGCACTGCCGATGATCGCGCAGCTGCCGCAATCGGTGATCGATGAAGCGCATGAGGAAGCGGCTACGCAGTATGAGAGCATACAAAATCAAATGGGGCTCATGCTTGCAAAAGTGTTTTACGAAGAACTCGGCGTGGATATGCAGGATATTCAGAAAGCCTATATCATCAGAGTGGGCGGCGTCATGCTCATCGTGGCACTGCTCGGCGGCATCGCAACGGTGCTTGTGAGCCTTATTTCCTCACGTATCGCGGCGGGTGTTGCGAGAAATTTGCGCAAAAGCGTATTTGAAAAAATCGAGAGCTTTTCAAGCGCCGAATTCAATAAATTTTCAACGGCATCCCTGATCACAAGATGTACGAACGACATCACGCAAATTCAACTGCTTCTTATGATCGGTATCCGTATGATTTGTTATGCGCCGATCATGGCCGTGGGCGGCATCATCATGGCAGTCGGAAAATCGCCTTCCATGAGCTGGATCATCGCGGTGGCATGTATTGCCATTACGGGTCTGATTTTAGTGCTCGTGGCGATTGCGATGCCGAAATTCAAGATCATGCAGACACTTGTCGACAAGCTCAACCTTGTTGCAAGGGAAAACTTGAGCGGAATGATGGTTATCCGCGCATTTGCCACACAAAAGCATGAAAAGAAACGTTTTGAAGCGGCAAACGGCGAGCTCACGCGAACCAATTTGTTTGTGACGCGTGTGATGGCCTTTATGATGTCGGGCATCATGCTTGTCATGAACGGTATCACGCTCATTATCGTTTGGGTCGGGGCGAACCAGATCGCAAACTCAGGGCTGCAAATCGGGGACATGATGGCCTTTATGCAGTATGCGATGCAGATCATTATGTCGTTTATGATGATATCGATGATGTTTATCTTTGTACCCCGTGCGGCTGTGTCGGCAAACAGAATCGCCGAAGTGCTTGAAGTGAAAAATAAAATCCTTGATCCGAAAACACCGAAAGACTTTGATAGAAATAAAAAAGGGCTTGTGGAATTTAAGGATGTGTACTTTAAATATGAAGGGGCTACAGAATATGCCCTGAGCGATATCAATTTTACGGCATATCCGGGGCAGACAACGGCGATCATAGGCTCAACAGGTTCAGGCAAATCCACGATCGCAAACTTACTGCTGCGTTTTTATGACGCCACGGAAGGCAGCGTTGTGGTGGATGGTGCCGATGTGCGCGATGTGACACTGAAAAAGCTGCGGGAAAAAATCGGGTATGTGCCTCAAAAAGGCGTGCTGATATCGGGAACGATCGCGTCCAACCTGCGATACGGCAAAAAGGACGCCGGTGACGAGGAAATAGAAACGGCCGCGAAAGTGGCGCAGGCAATCGACTTTATCGAAGAAAAAGAAGACGGGTTCGACTCTGCGATCGCACAAGGCGGCGGCAATGTTTCTGGCGGTCAGAAACAGCGGCTTTCCATTGCGCGCGCACTTGTGAGAGATCCTGAAATCTTTATTTTTGACGACAGTTTTTCGGCACTCGATTACAAGACGGATGTGGCACTGCGCAAAGCGCTGCGTGAGCACACGGGAGACAGCACCGTCATCGTTGTCGGGCAAAGAGTGAGCACGATCATGCACGCGCAGCAAATCATTGTGCTCGACAAAGGCAAAATCGTAGGCAAAGGGACACATAAGGAACTCTTAAAGAGCTGTCCCGAATACTTGGAGATTGCCTCATCTCAATTATCAGGGGAGGAATTGGCATGAGTGAACAAAACAACAAAGAAGCAAAAAGACCTCCGATGGGTCCGGGCAGCGGCAGACACGGCGCGATGCTCGTGGAGAAACCCAAAGACTTTAAAAAATCCATGAAAAAGCTGATTGCTTACCTCGGAAGGCACAAATGGACGATTTTGACCGTGATCATACTTGCGGTGGCATCGACCGTGTTTACGATCGTGGGACCAAAGATTCTCGGCAGAGCAACGGATGAACTTTTCAACGGCATCATGAGCAAAATCGCAGGAACCGGCGGCGTTGACTTTGCAAAAATCGGCACGATACTGCTGTGGCTCGTTGGCCTGTATGTCATCGGCGCAGCGCTGCAATATCTGCAAGGCTTTATTATGGCGTCCGTTACCGCGAAAGTGACTTACAAAATGCGTAACGACATCAGCGAGAAGATGAACAGGCTGCCGTTTAAATATTACGATAAAACAACGCAGGGCGAAGTGCTCAGCAGGATCACGAATGATGTTGACACGATCAGCCAGACGCTCAATCAAAGCTTATCTCAGATTATTACTTCGGTCACGATGCTGCTGGGCATTACGATCATGATGCTCACGATCAGCTGGCAGCTCACAATCGTGACGATGTTTATTTTGCCTATATCGGCTGTGTCGGTGATGATGATTATAAAGAGATCACAAAAGCATTTTAAAAACCAGCAGAAATATCTCGGCATCGTGAACGGACATGTGGAAGAAATGTTTGGCAGCCATGTTGTCGTGAAAGCATTCAGCGGCGAAGAAGATTCGATTCAAACGTTTGACAAACACAATGATTCGCTTTATAAATCAGCGTGGAAATCCAATTTTTTATCCGGGATGATCATGCCGATTACGATGTTTATCGGAAATCTGGCTTATGTGGCGATTTGTATACTCGGCGGTTATTTCACGGCAGGCGGCAGCATGACGGTTGGGGGCATTCAGGCATTTATACAATATGTGCGCTCCTTTACGCAGCCGATCTCACAGATCGCGAATATTTCAAATATATTGCAGCAAACGGCAGCGGCTTCGGAGCGTGTGTTTGAGTTTTTGGATGAAGAAGAAGAGATGAATGATGATGACGCAACCGTGCGAATCGCGGACGGGTTTGAGCTTTCCGTGGATGATCATGTCAGCTTTGAACATGTGTCGTTTGGATATGATCCCGAAAATATCGTCATTCATGATTTCAGCTCCGACGTAAAACTGGGGCAGAAAATCGCCATTGTGGGGCCTACGGGAGCCGGCAAGACAACACTTGTAAAACTACTGATGCGTTTTTATGATGTCACGAGCGGTGCTATCAAAATCGGCGGCAAAGATATCCGCGATTTTAAACGCGACGAGCTACGAAGCCTTTTTGGCATGGTGCTTCAGGATACATGGCTCTACAACGGCACGATCGCCGATAATATCCGCTATGGCAAACTGACCGCTACTGACGAAGAAGTGCATAGAGCGGCAAAAGCGGCACAGGTAGACCACTTTGTCCGCACGCTTCCCGAAGGCTACAACATGGTGCTCAATGAGGAAGCGAACAATATTTCGCAGGGGCAAAAACAGCTTCTCACTATTGCCAGGGCAATACTGGCGGATCCGAAAATATTGATTTTGGATGAAGCGACCAGCAGTGTCGATACGCGTACGGAAGTGCTCATTCAAAAGGCCATGGATAATTTGATGAGGGGCCGCACAAGCTTTGTGATCGCGCACAGGCTTTCCACGATTCGAGATGCGGATTTGATATTGGTCATCAATGAAGGCGACATCGTGGAACAGGGCACACATAATGAGCTGCTTGCAAAAGGCGGATTCTACGCGAACCTGTATCAGAGCCAATTTGAAAATGCGGGCTGATGAATATAGATGAAAAAGAGAGGAAACCCTCTCTTTTTCTTTCATTTATTCTCTTTCTTATAATTATTAATTCTGTAAGGCTTGATTTTTATAATGTAAAACATAAGATAAGTGCATATAAGACCATTATTGGAAATAAAATTTTAAATAAAACAAATAAACTTATTTCTATAATTCTTTCTATTTTTGAATTTCCTGTAGATAAGGGAGATGGATCAGTGTAGTTATTTTTTTCTTCAATTTGTATTGCTTGTTTCGTTCCGCAGTACTCGCATATGTACATATTTAATGTATTGTCTTTTTCCATATAACCGCCGCAATTTTTACATCTGTTCTCTTGCATAATTTATTACCGCCTTAAAATGTATTAGTATATACTAAATATATAATTTTGTCGTATATTTTTATCAATATCATTATGAATTAAATAAAAAATATAATATCTTTACCGATATAATCATGCAGAAATTATTAATGAAGAGGTAAAGATTAGTTTATATGAGAGCAATTAAAGAGAGACTTTGGTCTCTTTTTTGTTTTTATTATAGGATTGAATATTTTATAATTAAATAAGCTGCTATATCATCACGCATCATTTTACCACCTTAAAATTTACAATTTCAGACGGGGTTGTTTCATCATTGACATATAATTCCACTGAATAAGAACCGGGCAACCAATGTTCATATGCTACACACCTCAAATGAGATTCTTTTACTGCACTCCGATAAAAACGCATATTTGGATATTCCCATGCACTGTCGAAATCAGTTTTAAAGCTATCTCCGTTGTATTTCCATACATATTTTATCGTTGTGTTAAATGAAGCATTAAAAAGCTTGCCGAAAAGCATAAACCTTTGCGCATCTGTAGGATATTCGGTTACTGTATCTATGGGATGCAGCTCATCGTCAACAGAGGTTGTCATTTGGAAATCTGTTAAAATTATGTCTGAAATGTTTTTTCTTACAGTAAAATTGAGAATTTCAATCGGCTCTATATTATCATTTATATATATTTCTACAGAATAACTTCCTACTTCCCATACTTGTTGATCATTTAATAAATAAGCGGTTAAGATATCATTTTTTTTGTTACTGATATCATATTTAATACTTTTTTGAAGAATGTCGCTTTTATTTTTCCAAACAAATGAAATAAATGTATTTTCCGGTGCGTTATGGACAGTAAAGGCTACTCTGAATTCATCAAGATTTGGTGTGTATGTATGAATTGTATTGGAATAATTATCTGAACCTGTATCAATTGTCATATGCGCATCTGTTATTCTGAAAGAATTTCCGTAAATGATTAATGCTGCACATGAAATAATAAAAAAGACGATTATAAACACTAACGCTTTTTTTCTTCTTTTTTTATTTCGTTCTTTATGTTTCTCTTTTGCCTCGGCTTTTAACTTTTCTTTACGTTTCAATTCAATGCGTTTGAATGCTTCAACCGGCAACGGAAATTCCGTGCCGCAGTATTCGCATATATATACACCTTTTTCTTCATCAAGGATCAGGCTGCCGCCGCATTGATTGCATCTTTCTTCGTTCAAATCCATATTCCTCCATTACATTATTGAATAGAACTGACCTCTGCTGTTTTTCGAGAAAACAAAGACAGGGACTTGTCTATTTGCTTTTATGTTACCATTGGATTGAATTCTGCAAATTTTTATCAGATTTTTCAATTCGTCCTGAAATTTAAAATATATCAATATTTTTTATTCATAATCGGATATTTGGAATGAATACGAAATACCACGATAGTTATATGATATTGATAATACTTGGTTATACGCTTGATAGCGCTTAACTTGTACGCTGGTTCATATGGTCTGCGTCCAAGCAGTAAGCCAAATCAAGCTGGGTTTGCGCTTTAACCCAAAATCTTTGTTTTCTATGTATCTACCCGAACCTCTGTGCGTTATTTAAGGGGCGGGTCTACTTTTCTTAGCGTGCCAGCCCCTTTGTATTTTGTTATTTATTGAATCTCATTGAGAAAATCGATCATGATCTCAATAAAATCATTTGGTTTTTCCCAACTGAAACTGTGACCGGAGTCAACCTCTATGAGCACGTTATTTTCTATCAGCAAATGCGCCCGCTCGGCATCCTCACCGCTCATAGCCCCCATAAGAATACCGTTCTCATCATACTTCCAATTTGTATGGATCAGGACGGATGGGCATTTGATCTTCGACAGGGCCTCGGCGTGATCAAAGCCTTTCAGCCATGAGCAATCATAGAATGCATCGCCAAATCTGGGATCGTAGTCATCCATGAAATAAAATGTCCCGGTAATGGAAGGTGGGAAGAAAAATATTTTTAATCTCTCTTCGGGATGTTTCTCCCTGTAGGAGACGGCATATCGAATGATTCTTTTTTTCGCATTTCCAAAATAATTGATCCAATAGCAGTTTTCGAGGTAATACAGAGCAAAGTCATCCTCCTCATTCTGGTTCAGGAATGAATGACATGCCTGAAATGTGTCCACCTGCGCAAATGTTTTATCGCACCGGGAGGCCTCCGTTGAGAAAAGAGGCGGATCCTCCAGGACAATACCCAATACATTCTCGGAAGAATTGGCGGCAAGCCATGTCGTCAGCAGCCCCCCGGATGAATGACCCGAGACCACTGCCGGTTCACCAATCACATTTTCAATAAACCAGGCAAAATCCTCGCCCATTGCCTGGCCGCTATATTTCTCCGGGTCTTTGCTGGATTTCCCATGCCCGTGGCAATCCACCGCATACACGTGATAATATTTCGACAATTCCGGGAGTACCTTCGTATACATTCCCCACGCCGCTACTTGTCCGTGGATCAGCAGGAGGGAAGGACCGTTATCGGGGCCTTCTACATAATTCAAAACCGTCCCATCGTTTAAAGATACCTGCTTTTCCTCATAACCCGCTTCCATCGTCTGCCGGAATGGAGCCTTATCATAATTCAGATTGTTATACACATATACGGAAGCGAACGCGATGACCATACACATCAGGATTACGACCGCTGTCAATATGATTGTCAAGTTGTTATACACGGAAGCGAGCGCGATGACCACACATATCAGGATTGCAACCGCTATCAGTATGATTTTCAAGGCTTTTTTTCTTTTTTTCTTTTTCGGCTTAATGCCGTACGATCCGGATAATTCTTTTTTCATTTGTCCCCTTCCTCCTGATTTTTCGCCTTTATGACCGCCTCGGCGAAGTGAAGAAACATATCGTTTTTAACGATCGCAATGCCCTGGGACTCATCGCCCAGAAGGAGCAGCGTATCCCCGGGATTGATATCAAAGACTTCTCGTGCCTCTTTAGGTATAACGATTTGTCCTTTCTCTCCGACTTTCGCAGTCCAAGCGTATT